>Ga0137297_10401_pt1 | contig 32992 bp, 34 predicted proteins | sample RamsorincwithD2O_FD_97191 | JGI IMG/M metagenome (GOLD analysis project Ga0137297, IMG submission 97191) | Mouse cecal microbial communities from Vienna, Austria - Mucin amended with D2O | ecosystem: Host-associated > Mammals > Digestive system > Large intestine > Cecum | place: Austria: Vienna...
CAGTGATCCTTCTGCGATAAGGCTGTGGAGAGTCTGGAAGTAGGGATGATAGCGGAGTACGTGACACACTCCGGCCACCAGCCGGCGGTCGGTGGCTTCGCGGGCTATGTCGGCAACTTCAGAGGAGCTGCATGCCACCGGTTTCTCGACAAGTATGTGGCATCCGTGCCGGAGGGCACGCATGGCCTGCCGGTAGTGATGCCGGTCGGGCGAGGCGATGATGACGGCGTCGATTTCATCTGCTCGTTCGGCCAGCATCTCTTCGTCGGTGGCGTAGAGCCGTGATGCTTCGAGCGATGTTTCGGCGGCAAACCGCTCGCGGCGCCGACTGTCAGGGTCGGCGGCGGCTATGAGTATGGCATCTCCCGGGTGGGAGAGTATGTATTGTGTGTATTTGCGGGCGCGGTTGCCTGCTCCGGTCACCGCTATTCTGGCTGGGCTTTTCATAGGCAAGCGTATTTCAGTGAGCCTCGAGCCATGTGCGTCCGCTGCCTGCCGCCACTTCCAGGCGCACGCGGCCTACGTAGGCTTGTTCCATAAGCCGGCATACGATTTCCTGCAGCTGCGGCAGTTCGTCGGGGATTACATTGAACACCAGTTCGTCATGCACCTGCATGATCATTCTCGATTTCAGGCCGGCTTCTCCGATAGCGTGGTAAATGTCGACCATGGCGCGTTTGATTATGTCGGCGGCCGATCCTTGTATCGGGGCATTGACGGCATTGCGTTCGGCGTAGTTTCTGACGGTAGCGTTGCGGCTGTTGATCTCGGGCAGGAAGCGTTTGCGTCCCATCACGGTAGTCACGTATCCATTGCGGCGTGCGCCGTCAACATTCTCTTCCATGTATGCGCGTATGCGCGGGTAGGTGGCAAAATACCCTTCAATCAGATCGCGTGCTTCGGATCGCGGTATGCCGAGCCGTTCCGACAGGCCGAATGCCGATATGCCGTAGATGATCCCGAAATTGGCTGTTTTGGCGTTGCGGCGCTGTGTGTCGCTGACATCGGAGGGTGCCACGTGGTATATTTTTGCGGCCGTCGCCCGGTGTATATCCTCGCCCGAGCCGAACGCCTCTATCATGTCGGGATCGCCGCTAAGGTCGGCTATGAGTCTTAATTCTATCTGGGAGTAGTCGGCGCTCATGATGATGTCGCCCGGATCAGCTACGAAAGCGCTTCTGATCTCGCGGCCGTCGTCAGATCTTATGGGGATGTTCTGCAGATTCGGGTTGGCCGATGATATGCGGCCCGTGGCAGTGACGGTCTGGTTGTAGGATGTGTGTATCTTGCCAGTGTGGCGGTTGACCATGCCGGGCAATGCGTTGACGTAGGTGGTCAGCAGTTTTTTCAGTGCGCGGTGGCGCAATATCAGATCCACGATGGCATGGGTGGGCCGGAGTTTTTCCAGGATCTCTTCAGTAGTGGAGTAGCCCCCTTTTTTAGTGCGCTTGCCGTTGCTGTCGATCTGTAGTTTTTCAAACAATATGCGTCCTACCTGCATCGGCGAAGCAAGATTGAAGCGTTCGCCGGCCAGGCGGAATATCTCCGTTTCCATTTCGTCAAGGCGCTTGGTGAACCTTACCGACATATCGTCGAGTACGTCGCTGTCGATTCTCACGCCGGTATATTCCATTTCGGCGAGCACCTTGACGAGTGGTAGTTCAATGTCGTTTAGAAGCGGCATGAGTCCCTGGTTTTCGACTTCGCCGTTGAGCAGGCTGTACAGACGCAGCGTAATGTCGGCGTGCTCACACATCACTGTTGCGGCCTCCTGAGGCGCGATGGGCTGGAAGCGTTTTAGCCCGGTGCGGTCGTCGGGCTGCTCGGCCATGTTGTACTTAAGGTATCTGAATGCCAGTCCGGCAATGCGGTGGGTTGTTTCCGGATCTATCAGGTAATGTGCCAGCGAGGTGTCGTAGTAGTTGTCGGTCAGGCGTATGCCATGCCGGCGCAGCACTATCATAGCCCGCTTCACATCGTGGCTGATTATGGTGGCCGGTGAGGCTGCCAGACGGCTGATAAGCCCGAAAAACTCTTTGCGTGTGGCTTTATCCGTGTTTTCGGCGGGCACGACAGCGTAGAAGGCCTTGCCCTCCGCCGGAGAGACTGCGATGCCGAGCCATGGGGCGCTCATGGCACTTTCGCCCGGTGCATAGACTGTGATCCCTATGGGTGAAATGTTTGTCAGCGCTTCGTCGACGGCAGTCTGCAATGTCTTGTTGTCAGTGATGCAGGTGTAGTTGTGGGGTGTGGTGGTGAGATTGGAGGCTGATTGCTCGGCGGGCTCGTCGAACAGTGATCCTACAAAACCGTCGGCAGCAGGTTCGGCGGGGTGTGGGGCAGCGAGTTGTCCGGCGCTCTCCATGCGTTTGATGAATGTGCGGAATTCGAGCTTGCGGTATATTTCGGCAAGAGTCTGATAGTCGGGTTCGGAGCGTGTCATGGCCTGCGGGGTGATATCCTCGGGCAGTGGCACGTCGGTCTTTATCGTTGCGAGAAACTTCGAGAATTCGATCTGTTCCTTGTTATCCTCCACTCGCTTGCGGGTGGCTCCGGTCAGTTGCCCGCTGTTGGCTATCAGATTTTCCACGGATCCATAGGCTTGTATGAGCTTTGCGGCAGTCTTTTCTCCTATGCCGGGGCATCCCGGGATGTTGTCGGATGTATCTCCTTCGAGCGCAAGCAGATCGATGACCTGCGACGGGCGTTCTATGCCATAGCGCGCGCACACCTCTTCGGGTCCTCTGATCTCGAATCCTTCGCCCCGCAATGACGGACGATACATCTTCACGTGATCGGTGACCAGCTGGCCGTAGTCCTTGTCGGGCGTCATCATGTATGTATCGAAGCCTTCACGCTCGGCAATGGCGCTGAGTGTGCCGATGACGTCGTCAGCCTCGTAGCCCGGCACTTCCACGACCGGTATGTGCATCGCCTGCAGTATCTCTTTGATCCAAGGTACTGAAAGAGTTATGTCTTCTGGCTGTTTCTCGCGCTGGGCCTTGTAGTCTTCGTATGCCTCATGGCGGAATGTCGGTCCGGCCGGATCGAAGCACACGGCTATATGTGTGGGCTGCTCCTTGTTAAGCACCTCGTTGAGTGTGTTCACGAATCCGAATATGGCGGATGTGTTGAACCCTTTGGATGTGATACGCGGAGAGCGTATCATAGCATAGTAGGCACGGTATATGAGCGCGTAGGCGTCGAGCAGGAATAGTCGTTGGTGCATCATGATCCCAATTTTTCCGCTAAGTTATGAATAATATCCCGAACGGCAAAAGGGCGTCGTGCCGACTTCTCCGGCATTGCGCCGGTATAGGCATATCGCAGGGAGTATGGGTGCGGTCGGATTCTTGACAAAAAGATGACGGCGCATGTGTGTTTTTCGGAAAATTAACTATCTTTGTGGCGGGAAGGGTCGTATATGATTCTAAAGCATTGCTGATTCTTCCCGGCAAACCATTTATTTTCACATCGATGAACTATAGTTTCTTGGACTTTCTTGGGCTGCTCGGAGCTGTCGGGCTTTTCCTCTATGGCATGAAAGTGATGAGTGAGGGTCTGCAGAAGGCTGCCGGCGATCGCTTGCGCAATATACTTTCGGCCATGACCCGCAATCGCTTCACCGGCACTCTGACAGGCTTCGCCATAACGGCGCTTATCCAGAGTTCATCAGCCAGCACTGTTATGGTGGTGAGCTTCGTGAATGCCGGCTTGATGTCGCTGTCGCAGTCAATGGCTGTCATTATGGGCGCCAACGTGGGCACCACGTTTACCGCCTGGGTGATAGCCTTGTTTGGCTTTAAGGTAAATATTTCGGCTTTTGTCTTGCCGATGATCGGCCTGTCTATTCCGTTGCTTTTTACCAAAAAGAGCCGCAACAAGTCGATAGGCGAATTCCTTATAGGCTTTGCTTTCCTCTTTATGGGACTTGACCTGATAAGTCAGTACGTCCCTGACCTGCAGAGCAATCCGGAGATGTTTGCATTCCTGCAGCGATATGCGTCGATGGGTTATCTGTCCGTGCTGATATTCCTGGCCGTGGGCATCGTGCTGACGATGGTCATACAATCGTCGGCCGCCACTTTTGCCATAACGCTGATCATGTGTTCAAAGGGTTGGATCGATTTCAATCTGTCGTGTGCGCTTGTGCTCGGCAGCAATATAGGCACTACGATCACCCCCATACTGGCCTCGATGAGCGGCAATGTCGCCGCAAAGCGTACGGCGATGGGTCATCTGCTGTTCAATCTTCTCGGCACGGTGTGGGTGCTGGCGCTGTACTTCCCGTTTGTGCATTTTAACGCATGGCTGACGGAAACTCTCGGTCAGGGCGATCCTGCAGCTTTGCAGGGCTTTGTCAACCATATCGAAGCTACGGATCCGGAGGTGTACAATCATCTGTTTGACGGCTCGCTGCCCGACAGTCATCCTGTCGTGGCCCAGGTGGGCAAGATGCAGATGAGTGTATCAATAGGTCTGTCGATATTCCATACGGTGTTTAATCTGATCAACCTGTCGGTGATGATCTGGATGACAAATCTGTATGTGAAGATCGTCATGCGGCTTGTGCCGACCAAACACAAGGAGGACGAGGAATTCCAGCTCAAATTCATATCCGGCGGTCTGCTCAATGCGGCTGAGCTTAATATAGCCCAGGCCGAGAAGGAGATAGCAGTGTTTGCCGAGCGCGTGCAGCGCATGATCGGGATGGCACAGACCCTTGTCCACACTAAGGAGGGCACAGAGGAGTTCAACAATTCTTTTTCACGTCTTGAGAAATACGAGGATATTTCCGACCGGATGGAGATAGAGATCGCGCACTACCTCAACCGTTGCTCCGAGGGACGTCTGTCAAACGAGGGCAAGCTGAAGATCGCCGCCATGCTCCGTATCGTCAGCGAGATAGAGAGTATAGCCGACTGCTGTCTGGGTGCCGGAAAGATACTTATACGCAAGCATCAGAGCCATATAAACTTCAATGGCGAGATCTACAGTAATCTCGATACGATGTTTAGCTACGTCGAGAGTGCGATGAGCAATATGGTGTCGTTGCTTTCCGACATGGACAATGCCCGCGAGCAGGAGATCATCACAGGCTATAACCGCGAGCGCGAGATCAACAACTTCCGCAACCAGTTGCGAACGTCAAATATCGAGAATATCAACGAGCGCCACTACGAATATCAGGCAGGTATCTATTACATGGATCTTGTGGCAAACCTCGAGAAGACTGGCGACTATATTATCAATGTGGTCGACGCGGTGCGTGAGCAGATGAGGAGCAAAGCGGTATGATCGGCAGTGGATTAAAAAACGGTTACAAGACGGCTACAATTTCGTTGTCTGCTGAGGCGGTAGTGTTTTATTGTCTATCTTCGTTTTTTGTTTCCGGCCGGAAGTTGCCTGTAATGCACAGTCCGGACACGCAAATTATCTGCCAATAATGACATTCATATATGACTTCCAAACATCAAAATATGTCTGACCGCATTCTGATAGTAGACTCCGATTGCCTTGCCTGTGAACTGCTGCAGTTCAAGTTTGAGGACGAAGGATTCAAGGTAGATGTGGAGCATGACTGCCATACAGCCATGCAGCGTCCGCTTGCCGACTACAATCTGCTGCTGGTGGATATGATGGAGTCGGATTTCGACGGTATCAGATTCACACGGATGGTGAGAGATAACTCCGAAACGGCCAATCTGCCTATCATTCTGCTGACAGCCAAGGCATCGGAGGATAATATTGTGAACGGACTCGATGCCGGCGCCGACGACTTTATCCAGAAACCATTCTCAACGCGTGAACTGGTGGCACGCATCCGCTCTGTGTTGCGCCGGCGGCGCGTCATGTCGGCCCGTCGCATGAGCAATATAATGCGCTATCGAGGTCTGAGCGTGGATTTCGGCACCGGCATAGTGACCATCGACGGCGCTCCGCTGATGCTGACCCGAACGGAATACCTGATACTGGCTATGTTTCTGCGCCACCGCAACCAGTTTTTCGAGCGGTCGGAGATCCAGCATGAGGCTTGGGAGGAGGATGGCATATCGGAGCGTGCGGTGGATACCAACATATCGCGTCTGCGCAAAAAACTGGGCGAATATGGGCGTAACATAATAAATCGTCAAGGCTTTGGCTACGGGTTTATTGAATGAGCCGCTTCCGGCCTGCTATGGAGCCGGCCGTCGTGAGGCAGGATGTGATGAGGCTGGACGAGGCTGTCTGGCTGGTCCGGTGGTGGCTGCCGCCGTAATATTGCCCGATGACTTCCGGCATCCGTTGCTTAATGACTCGAAGAAACTCACCGAACGTCAGCGCGACAAGCTGCGTCCGGTCATAGAACGCGAAGCTGTCGCATGGGCGGTGGCGGAGGTCGACAACGAGGAGATCGACTCGATCAACATACTGCGCGCATCGATTCTGGCCATGCATCGCGCGCTCGACAAGCTGCCGGTGGAACCGGGTGCTGTGATAGTGGACGGTAACCGTTTTGCCCGATGGCGCGACAAGGAGTGCCTCACTTTTGTCAAGGGCGACGGACGCTATGCCAATATCGCCGCAGCCTCGATACTGGCCAAGACCCGCCGCGACGAGATCATGCGCGAACTGCATGAGCGATTTCCGTTCTACGGATGGGATGTCAACAAGGGATATCCCACCGCCGCACACCGTGCGGCCATAGCCTTGCACGGCCCGTCGCCGTTGCATCGTATGACGTTCAGGCTTCTGCCTGACATTCAACTGACTCTTCCGATATGACACTACGTACGTTATATGTCTGTTTATGTGTGTTGTTGACATGTATGCCGACGATGGCCGGAGGCGAAGGCGACAACACTGTCGTGCTCGGGGCTGAACGCACCGAGCAATATGCTCCGATGCTGCGTGGCAAACGTGTGGCTCTATTCAGCAATCATACCGGAATAGTGTCTGACGGCCGCCATACACTCGATGTGATGCTTGATGCCGGGATCGATGTCAGGATGCTGTATGCACCGGAGCATGGCTTCAGAGGCACTGCCGATGCCGGCGCCAAGGTGAGCGATGCCACTGATGAACGCACCGGTCTGCCTGTACGCTCGCTTTATGGGGCGGGGAAGCAGAAGGCGCTTTCTCCGGCGGCGCTGAAGGATATAGACGTTATAGTGTGTGATATTCAGGATGTAGGACTTAGATATTACACCTACTATATCACCATGGCCGAACTTATGGAAGCGGCTGCGGCCAATGGCAAGGAGTTCGTGGTGTTTGACCGGCCCAACCCCAACGGTATGACTGTCGACGGACCTTCGCTCGATCCGTCGTTGCGCTCGGGAGTCGGACGGTTTCCAATGCCGGTCATGCACGGGCTTACGCTCGGCGAGATGGCTCGCATGGCCGTCGGTGAAGGATGGCTCAAGGGGGGCGCCAAGCCGCGCCTGACGGTGATCCCGTGTCTGGGTTACACCCACTCCACCCGCTATCGTCTGCCAGTGGCGCCGTCACCCAACCTCAAGGATATGAAAGCGGTATATCTCTATGGATCCACATGCTATTTCGAAGGGACACCGGTCAGTCTTGGGCGCGGCACCGAAATGCCCTTTACAATATATGGTCATCCTGATATGAAAGGCCCGTTCAGCTTCACTCCGCGCAGCATGAAGGGTGCCGTTAACCCGCCGCTGAAAGGGCGTCTGTGTCATGGCCGTGACCTGCGGTCGCTTTCCGACGATGAAGTAATAGCTGCCGGAGTTGATTTTTCATACGTGATCGACGCATATCGCGCGCTTTCGATCGGAGAGAAATTCTTTACCCGGATGTTTGATCTGCTTGCCGGAAACGTGGAGATACGGCGTATGATCATTGACGGCGACACTCCGGAGCAGATACGCCAGTCGTGGGCCGACGATGTGGAGGACTTCCGTGAGCGTCGTGCCCCATATCTGTTGTATCCCGAATGAGGCCGGGCCGTTGATGGCCGCGGTGGTCAGATCTTCTGTCGATGGTTGAAATAGAAGTCGAGCACCTGTCGTGCGGCAGCGAACGATGTCTGGCGGTTGGCCAGCACAAGGTGTTCGCCCTCGGCAAGGTGGCGTTTGATCTCCGGATCGTTGTAGAAGCTTGAGCGCAACTGTTCGTTGATGGTTTCGTACATCCAGTAGCGGCTCTGTTCGGCGCGGCGGCGTTCGAAATATCCGTTGGCGTCGACAAACGCGAAGTAGCGGTCGATCATGTCCCAGATTTCCGGTATGCCAAGCTCGAAATATCCGGAGTAGGTGAGTACTTCCGGATCCCATCCCGATGCGGCTTTTGGGAAGAGGCGGAGCGCCGATCTGAACTGCGCTTGCGCCAGGCGTGCGCGTTCGAGATTGTCACCGTCGGCTTTGTTTATTACTATTCCATCGGCCATTTCCATGATGCCGCGCTTTATGCCCTGCAGCTCGTCGCCTGTGCCGGCGAGCTGTATCAGCAGGAAGAAGTCGACCATCGAGTGAACGGCGGTTTCGCTCTGTCCTACTCCTACGGTTTCAACGAATATGTTGTTATAGCCGGCGGCCTCGCAGAGCACTATCGTTTCGCGGGTCTTGCGTGCCACTCCTCCGAGCGATCCGGCCGAGGGGCTGGGGCGGATGAATGCCGACGGATGCAGCGCAAGCCGTTCCATGCGTGTTTTGTCGCCGAGGATGCTGCCTCTGGTGCGTTCGCTCGACGGATCTATGGCAAGTACGGCAAGTTTGCCGCCGTTTTTGAGCACATGTAGTCCGAATGAGTCGATCGATGTTGATTTTCCGGCTCCCGGCACTCCCGTGATCCCTATGCGTCGTGAGTGTCCGGAGTGTGGTAGACATTTTTCTATCACCTCCTGTGCGATAGCGTTATGATCGGATGCGAGGCTTTCGACGAGCGTCACCGCGCGTGAAAGCATCGTTATATCGCCCTTGAGTATTCCTTCCACCATTTCGGCGGCCGAGGGCAGAGGCTTGCGTTTGCGCCGCTGCATGTAGGGATTGACTGACGGTGGAGCGGCAACTCCCGGATTTACGGTCAGTCCGTTGTAGCGAGGGTCGTTTTCGGGGTGTTCCATGATGTGGAAGATTTGTGGAAATGGGTGTTGTTGTGATATCAGGGGGTGGCGGTGGGCTCGCCGACCACTCTTACTGTCTGCGACGGCGCCGACGGTGCGTTGGTGATCAGTGTGATCCGTGCGTTCAGCAGTTCGCCGTCAGCAATGAGTGCAGGATCTGCTGTCACTTTTACCGTAGCCTCTTTCCCAGACTTTATGGTTGTGGACGATATTGTGGCCGTCACAGCTTTGTCGGGTGTGTGGAGGCGTCGCACTATCAGTGGGCTTTGTCCCGTGTTGGTGATGGTAAATGTCATGTGGAGCGGTTGGGCTGTGCGTCCGAACCGGCCGAAGTCGAGCGTGGTGCGGCTCAGTGTGGCCTGAGGCGCTTTGTTCCGATCCTCGTCCTTCATAGTAGAGAAATCCTCTTTGACGATGGCTACGGTGTTGACGGCTGATGACGCGCCGCGTCCGTCTGACACCCTTATGGAGTCGTTGACTATTCCCCAGACGGGGCATCGTCCGCTGTCGAATGTGGCGAATATCACGAACTGTTCTCCCGGGCCGACGGTGGCCGGCTCTACAATGGTCTTGATGTAGGCGGGAGTGCCACTGACCACCGGTGTGATAGAGTCGTGCGATGCGTTGTAGGCCTTCATCGTGTGTTTTCCGGTGCGCCCCTTCTTTATCTCTCCGAATGGCATAACGGTAGTGGCCAGGCGTATGCTGCCGATCTCCACCGGATATCGTCCGCGCAGCGAATTGGATGTTCCGATCACTGTGCCGCGTATGCTGAGTGTGGACTGTTCTTCGGTGTTGGTCACTATGTAGACTTTCTTTTCAAACCGGCCGGGGCGTCCCGAGGCATCGTAGGCCACACTTACTGTGAGTGTGTCGCCGGGGGCAATGGGATGGGTGGGGTATTGCGGCCGTGTGCATCCGCAGTTGGCGCGCGCCGATACCACCACAAGCGGCTCGTCGCCGGTATTGACGGCCCGAAAAAGACATGTGACGCGTCCCAGACTCTCGTCGAATGCTCCGAAATCATGGACTTTATCTATCCATTCGGTTTTCGGGCCGGTTTTCTTTTTGCGTGGAGCGGTGTTAGCGGTGGCGGTGAATGCCGCCATGAAGCTGACAGCCAGCAGGAGGCAAATGGTGATATGCCGATGGTGTGATGTCATTTTATTTAGGTATTATCATCCCTTTGAAGCTGAGCAACAGTGGCTTTTCAGCAGCATTGGTGCGCACCTTCACCCTGCGGGCGAGCTGTCCGCGGCGTCCTTCGGGATTGAATGTGATTTTTATTTCGCCGGTTTTCCCCGGAGCTATCGGTTCGGTAGGAAATGTAGGCTTAGTGCATCCGCATCCGCCGTTGCTCACCGATATGATTACGAGCGGTTCGTCGCCGGTGTTTGTAAACTTGTAGGTCCAGCTCAAAGCCCCCTTGTTGGCGCGGATCGTGCCGCAGTCGTGGTCGGTGGTGTCAAATTTGATTTCGGGGCCGGCAGCTAACGCAGCCAAAGCCCAGATGGATGCTGTCAATGCAAGTGCTATGCGTTTCATCAGTTGTAGATACTGTTGCGTTTACATTTTATAACCCAAAATTACACAAAGAGGATTTCTGCGGCACCGCTTTGCGCGTTAAAAAAGGCAAAAAGACCTGATGACGGGATCAAAACCGATGACCGGCAACAGTGAACAAGGATTTTTGTGTGCTGGTAAGTGTGTCGACATGTAGTGAACAGTGGCAGTGGATTGATCATGATGTGATCGTGAATGTCAAAGTGGGCGTTAATTGTCTGTCCGGTTTGTGATGGCACGTATTTTTTTACTATATTTGCCGTGTTAAAATCATATATTAATGCATTAAATAAAACATCAGTCATGGAGAAGTCAAATCAGCCGCCTTTCTGGCTACAGGTCAAGGAGGATTATATTTTTGATAATTTTGATGGGCTGGTCAAGTATCTTGAGAACTACAATTATAGCCATACGGGTGATCCGCGGCGTGATAACCCTGATTATGAAGCGTCGCTTGATTGTATGAAGGGAATGCTTGACCGGATGAACGAACGTCTTGACAACCATCAGTTCAGCCATGCTTTTCCCGATGATATAGACATAGTGGCATATCTGAAGCTTTACGCAGCGACTGTCCTTGCCGACCTTAAAGCCGGAAATCAGCCCCACAGCTATTTGACGGGAATGCTTGACCTGCTGGTGCTGACTCAGAAAAACACTAAAGATGAGGTGCTGAAACGGCTGTGGGATATAGCCGTGGGATGTGTGCGACGGCGCAGGATCACAAGGATACGTGTAAACTGGACTGACATCCGCAATCTTGATGCAAGCCGCTTGCCGACGTTTATCATCCGTCTTGCCGATGGTTTGGAATTTGCGCCGGACGCTGACGGACAGACCTACTTCTACGAGCACAACGGCGCTCTTGCCATAGGACATGACGAAGTGAGCGTGGCAGCCTGCAACCTTGAGGCATTCGAGCGGATGAGCCGCGGATCGTTTGCCTGTCTTGACGGATTGCTGACGATCGTGGCCGACCGCGCCGATGTGAAGGCCGAGCCGTCGTTCGACGAGTTTCAGAAACGTTCCAATGTAATGTTGCAGGGTCTGAAAAACTTCAAACCGTCGGTGCGTCGGCAGCTGAAGGAGTATGCCGACGGTGAGGAGGTGTATGTGAAAGTGACGTCGATCGAAGGCGACAGGATCAAGGTAGCCACTGCTGATCCGTCTTATGTCACTATCCATGGCGAACTGTTCCGCTACTTCTCACAGCCGGGCGAAATAATGACTATCCCTGCCTACAGCGCTCTGGCGGATCTCACGCGTTCTGCCGGGCCTGACGATGAGGTGGGTCTTGCCGTAGGGGATGTCATGAGGGTCATGTACAAGAAAAATGTTTCAAACAAGTTTGACGTGCGTCCGGCTTTGGAGAATTTCTACAGAGAACTCGCCCGGCGCAGTTGCGCACAGGCGTTCGACGGAATATACACCGGCACGTTCGGTTCGGATTCGGGCACATTGTGGCGGCTTGTCAACGGATTGACTGTCGCCGTCCACCGAAGCAAATATGACGAGGTGCCTTCTGAATACATTGAGAGTGTGCGTCAGGCCGCCGACGAGGGTACAAGCATAAGCCTTCAGACCTATAAGGAGGTGAGTGATCAGCAGCCGATGCGCATATATGCGCAGTTTGATACGTTTTATCCATATCGGTTCGGCGAGAATAATTTTAAGCCGGAAGATGCCGACCGCAATTTCCTGTATGAGTTTCTCAATGACTGCAACGCCAACTGTCCGTTTGACGATGAGCCTGTGGTTTCGAGAGAGATGATAGAGGATCCGCGCGGAGTGAGGCTGTTGTCCAATTTTATATGCTATATATTGCATAATGGCGATTTCGGCTCGGTGGAAAGGCTCGAATATATCACTGCGGCACATATGCTGTCGCTGATGTCGGACCGGCCGGACGATGTGTCGTATATGGAGCTGCAGCGGCAATATCTTGTCAGACTTGTGGCGTTCAGCCGCAATCGCGATGTGACACCTCTGGCGCTGAGCGATGATGACCGGCTGGCTTCAAACGCCGACGTTGTAGTATGGCAGCGTATTATCAGTGAGCTTAACCGCTACCGGCATCCGGAGAGCCGGACATTGACCACCGAGGTGCGCGACAATCAGGATGCAAGCATCAACAAGCTTATCGACGCCTCCAATTCGCTGATAGGGATCATTAATGAAACCGAGCTCAACAATATCAAGAAGTCCATAGCTCAGAAGCTCGGGGTTGATGACGAATATGTGGCTATCAACGCTGACCGTACATTCTACGGAGAGGAGTCGTCGACGCTCGAATTGAAAAAGTCGATCGTATTCCCTCCGGTCAACCGCCGGCGGTTCAAGGAGGTCGAGGCCGAGCCCGACGTGCAGAAATGGGCTATACTCAAGACGGTGTGCGGTTTTCTCAATTCGGAGCTTGGAGGAGACTTGTTGCTGGGTGTCAATGACAACGGTTATGCCGAGGGGCTTGATGCCGATATATCCGAACTGATGCGCGAAGGACTTATAAAAGTGGCAAGCAATGACGCTTATAGCCGATATGTGCAGTCGGTTGTGGAGGACGCTTTTGTCGATGCAGACAATTCCAATCCTATTGGCGACGTTCTCGGCTCGGATATAACCTATGCCACGGAAACGAGCAGGGAAGGAAAATATGTATTGCGTGTGCGGGTCAAACCCTATACTTTCGGTCTGGTAAAGTTCAAGGATGGATCAAGGCCGGAAGGTCTGCATGACTCATACGTGCGTCAGAGCGGAAAAACGGTGCCGATGACACCGTCGCTTGCATCAAGACTGCGTGCGCAGCGCACAGCCCGCGATACGTCCGACATGGCTCTGCTGCGCAAGGCCGCCGATGAAAAGCGCGTGGCTGTGCTCAAGGGGTATGCCTCATCGTCGGGCCGATGCGACAGGCAGATCGAAGTGTATAAGATATGGGAACAGCGGCGCACGATATGCGGGTACGATATTCTGAACGAGAAGACTCGGCTGTTCAAGGTGACGCGTTGTGAGGGAGTGGAGCTTGCCGCGCAGAAGTGGAGTCGTGCGCATGGCACGACAAATCTCGATATAGACCCGTTCGGCATGAGTTTTGAACAATATAAGGCCCAGGAGATGGTGATAAGGCTTTCGGCCTATGGCTATCGGCTGCTTGTGGAGGAGTTTCCTGTCGCCGGCAAACTTGTGCAGCAGCTTCAGGCAGCGGATGCCTCAGGAGCGATGTTTGAATTGCGCTGCCCGATAAGCAGTCCGGAGGGTCTTGGGCGGTTTGTCATGAGTGTGCCCGGACATGCATGGATAGTGCAGGGCGACAGTCTTAAAGAATATGTGGAAGAAAAAACAAAAATACTTACGCAATGTATAGGTTGAGCCATGTTATTTCAGCTGTTGCCGCAATGTCGGTAGGCTTTGGCAGTGTATGCTGCGTCAGTCACAGTAGTTCTGATCGTGAAACGGAGAGACTGATACTTCTGTCGGGTAGCTATTCGCCTTCCGACAGCATGGGTGTCAAAGTGTGGAGTTTCGATCCGGCCTCTGGCCGCCTCACGCTGTCGGGCGGGGTGAAGGGTATAAGCAATCCGTCGTTTGTGCATGTTTCAGACGACGGGCGGCGTATATATTCAGTCGGTGAAGATGCTGCGGTGCTGTCGTCGGTCAACATGATACGTTTCGATGCCGACAGTCTGCGGATGACTCTGGAGTCGTCCGATACTATCGGCGGCGGGGCACCCTGTTATGTCAATCTGTCGCCCGATGACCGATATGTGCTTACAGCCAACTATCATGGAGGGAATGTGACGATCTATGCGCTTGATTCGGCCGGGAAGCCTGTCGGAGATCCTCAGATATTGAGTTTCGAGCATGGCGATCCATCGACACAGAGCAAGGGTGCGCCGCGGCTCCACAGCGTCACGTTCACCCCCGATTCGTCACTGCTGGTATGCGCCGATCTTGGCACAGACCGTCTGCATGTATTCCCGCTCAATGGTTCCGGAGCGAAGAACCTGGTGGATGCCAATAGGATGACAGACGTGGAGCTGAAACCGCATTCCGGGCCACGTCATATCGTTTATTCGAAACGGGGCACAGGTTATCTGATCAATGAGATCTCCGGCGAGGTCACGGTGCTTGAACGCCGCGGCGACAGTTTTGAGCCGGTGCAGTATATAGCGTCCGACACCGTCGGCGGCCACGGCAGCGGAGATATTCATCTGTCGCCCGACGAACGGTTTCTATACACATCCAATCGTCTGAAGGCCGACGGCATAGCGGTGTTTGCCATAGATTCGGCAACCGGACGGCTCACCCGCACCGGCTATATGGCCACAGGACCTCATCCGCGCAACTTCGCGTTGTCGCCCGACGGCCGATGGCTGCTTGTGGCCTGTCGCGACAATGACCGCATAGAGGTGTATGCGCGCGACAGTCTGACCGGGCAACTCACGCCGACTGACCATTATGCCGTCACCCCCAATCCGGTGTGTCTGAAGTTTGCCGGACGGATCGCTGGTGAATGACGTTGAAGCAGGGCAGACATGATGCCCAAAAATATAGTTGCACGGTTCGGCTATTTTATGTAAATTCGCGCTGTAGGGTCATGCGGCCTCGGCTGCATGTCACGTCGCTTGACCTACGGATCAAGGATTATAACGCAATACCTTAAAAACTGAAAATATATGCCTGAAAACAAAAAAACATGTCTGCATTCGCGACATGTGGCGCAGGGAGCGCAGATGAGTCCGTTCGGCGGATTTGATATGCCCATACAGTATGAGGGCATCACCGAGGAGCACGAAGCGGTCAGAAACCGTTGCGGTGTGTTCGACGTGTCACACATGGGGGAAGTGTCCGTGACGGGACCAGATGCCGAGCGTTATATAAGCCGTCTGTTTACAAACGATGTTGCGGGAGCTGCTCCGGGCAAGATCTTCTACGGTATGATGCTCAGGGAGGATGGCGGCACGGTCGATGATCTGCTTGTCTACAAGCGTGGCGAAAACGATTTTTTTCCAGTGATCAACGCGGCCAATATCGACAAGGATCTCGATTGGATGCGGTCGCAGGCCGCCGGTGTTGACGTAGATATCGTGGATCTCAGCGATTCTATTGGCGAGCTTGCCGTGCAGGGACCGGAGTCAGAGCGCGTGATGGAGGAAGTGCTTGGTCTGCCATGCAGCGAGCTTACATTCTACACGTTCAAGGAGTTAGATAAGGATGGCAGTCATCTGATCGTGAGCCGCACGGGCTACACCGGTGAGGATGGATTCGAGATATATGCCGACCATGGGGCGATATGCCGGTTCTGGGATCAGCTTATGGATTCGGGGCGCTGCGCGCCGTGTGGTCTGGGATGTCGCGACACGTTGCGTTTCGAGGTGGGTCTTCCGCTTTATGGCGACGAACTTACCGACGAGATCACTCCGCTTGAGGCCGGACTCGGCATATTTGTTAAGCTCGACAAGGCTGGAGGTTTTGTGGGGTGCGAGGCTCTGAAGAAGCAAAAAGCCGAAGGACTGCGGCGCAAGCTTGTCGGTCTGGAGATACATGACCGCGCGATAGCCCGTCATGGCTGCGAGGTGGTGGACCGGTCCGACGGACGGGTGATAGGCCATGTCACGACCGGCTACCGCGGCATATCGGTCGACAAAAGTGTGGCTATGGCCATGATAGAGACCCCATACGCCGAGAAGGGCAGTGAGGTGGCGGTGAAGGTGCGCAAGAAGACTTTCCCGGCCACAGTGACCGCAAAGAAATTCTATAAGAAGAGCTATAAAAAATAAGAGTAATACCATAAGCAAACATTTAATTTCAAAGAATATGAGCAAGACTTATTACAGCCGCACCCACGAATATGTGACCGTTGACGGCAATACCGGCTATATAGGAATCTCTGAATATGCGCAGAAGGCTCTCGGCAATGTGGTGTATGTCGATATGCCCGAGGAGGGCGACGATGTGACCGCCGGTGAGGAATTCGGCGCGGTCGAGAGCGTGAAGGCGGCCAGCGATCTGATAGCTCCGGTGAGCGGAGCGGTGGTCGAGAGCAACGGGCTGCTGATCGACAATCCGCGGCTGATCAATCAGGATGCGATGGCCAACTGGATTATAAAGGTGGAGCTTTCCGATCCGGAAGAGCTGTCGGCGCTCATGGACGAGGAGGCCTACAACGCTTTCTGCGCCACGGAGGACGCCCACTGATATGACGATCCTCTCTCCACTCACACCCATACAGAGATTCTGAAATATGATCCATCATTATTTTCCACATACGGCCGATGACATCCGGGAGATGCTCGGCCGTTGCGGCATGAGTGACCTCGGCGAGCTGTATGCCGATGTTCCGGCCGACGTGCGTCTGCGGGGCGACTATAATCTTCCGAAAGGCCGTAGCGAGAAAGAGATTCGTGATTTTTTCAATGAACTCGGGCGCCACAACCGCATTCTGACGTGCTTTGCCGGCGCCGGATTCTATCACCACTACACCCCGGCGGTGATACCATATATTCTGAGCCGCTCGGAGTTTCTGACGGCATATACTCCCTATCAGCCGGAGATATCGCAGGGCACTCTGCAATATATATTCGAATATCAGTCGATGATGAGCCGGCTGACCGGCATGGAGGTGTCAAACGCGTCGATGTATGACGGTGCTACCGCTACGGCCGAGGCGATGATGATGGCCGTGAGCGCATCGCGTAAACGCGACAGGGTGCTGATCGGCGCCACGGTCAATCCGGCCGTTCGCCGTGTGGTGGCCACCTACGCCCGTTACCACGGCATAAGACTCGACGAAATAGCTGAGGCTGACGGTGTGATTCGGCGCGACGATATGGAGGCGAAGCTGGCCGATGGCGATGTGGCGGCAGTGATAGTGGCTACTCCCAATTTTTACGGTATCGCGGAGGATTATTCAGGATGGGCCGATGCGTGTCACAGATACAAGGCTCTGTTGATAATGAACTGTGTGCCTGCCGACCTTGCTCTGCTGAAGAGTCCCGGAGAGTGGGGCGCCGACATAGCCTGCGGCGATGCCCAGTCGCTGGGCATGCCGTTGCGTTACGGTGGTCCGTATCTGGGCTTTCTCTGTGCTTCGAAAGCATTGATACGCAAGATGCCCGGACGTATCGTCGGAGCTACGACCGACGCCGATGGGCACCGTACGTTTGTGCTTACGCTGCAGGCTCGCGAGCAGCATATACGCCGCGACAAGGCCACGAGCAATATATGTTCCAATCAGGGACTGATGGCTCTCCATACCGTGGTGTATCTTAGTCTGCTCGGCGACGACGGCTTGCGCGAGGCGGCCATGCAGGGGCTCAACGGAGCGCATTATCTGGCTTCGCAGCTTGAGGCTACCGGACGGATGCGAATGTCGTTCTCCGGTCAGCCGTTTGTCAATGAGTTTGCCATGGATACCGACTTTGACGTGGCAGACCTCGAGGCTGCGTGCCTTGAGCAGGGTATACTGTGTGGAGTAAAGATCGCTCCCCGGAGAATATTGATCGCGGTCACGGAGATGCAGACGCGCGAGGAGATGGACCGCCTGGTAAAAACCGTCAAAAAGATGAAGTCATGAACAAGGAATATTACGGCAAGCTGATATATGAACTGTCGCGCCATGGACGGCGCGGTGCGTCGTTGCCCGACAATGCCACTCCCGATGCACTGGCGGCGATTCCGTCCGCGCTTCTCCGCATGAATGCTCCGGGGCTGCCTGAAGTCGATGAGCCTGCGGTAGTCCGGCACTATACCAATATGAGTGCCAATAATTTCGGCGTAGACACGGGATTCTATCCGTTGGGATCCTGTACAATGAAGTATAATCCGAAGATCAACGAGGAGATAGCCGGATATTCTTCGTTTGCCGATCTGCATCCGCTGCAGCCTGCATCGACGGTGCAGGGAGCTCTTGAAGCCTATTGGACTCTCCAGAAAGCATTGTCGGAGATAGGCGGCATGAGCGAGTTTACGCTTAATCCTTTTGCCGGTGCCCATGGTGAGCTAACAGGCCTGATGGTGATACGCGCCTATCATGAGTCGCGTGGCGACAGCAAGCGGGTGAAGGTGATCGTGCCGGATTCGGCTCATGGCACAAACCCGGCGTCGGCTGCAGTGGCCGGTCTGAAAGTGGTGGAGGTGAAGAGCTTCCCTGACGGCACGGTTGACATAGAGGCCTTGCGTCCGCTGCTTGACGATACGGTGGCGGCCATGATGATGACCAACCCCAATACGGCCGGCATGTTCGAGCATGGCGTGAAGGAGATAGCCGAGATGGTGCATGAGGCGGGTGCGCTGATGTATTATGACGGTGCGAATCTCAATCCGATGCTTGGCATAGCTCGTCCGGGCGACATGGGCTTTGACGTGATGCATATCAATCTTCACAAGACATTCTCCACGCCTCATGGTGGCGGCGGACCCGGCAGCGGGCCGGTGGGCGTGCGCAAAGGGCTGGAATGTTTCCTGCCTGAACCTCGGGTTTGTCGTCGGGATGATGGCACATTCGCAATCTCGGACGATAGCGGCGAGTCGCTCGGAAGTATATCGGCCACGTTGGGCAATTTTGGCGTGCAGCTCCGCGCGCTGGCATATATTATGTCGCTTGGCGCCGACGGGCTGAAGATGGCCGGCCCGCTGGCTACGCTCAATGCCAACTATGTAAAGGAGTCGCTGCGCGATCTCTATCTGTTGCCGCTCGAGGGTGTGTGCAAGCATGAGTTCGTGTTTGACGGTCTGCGTGACAAATCGACAGGCGTCACCACTCTTGATGTGGCAAAGCGGCTTCTCGACTTCGGATTTCATGCGCCTACGATATATTTCCCGCTGCTCTTCCATGAGTCGCTCATGATCGAGCCGACCGAAACGGAAAGCCGCGAAACTCTCGATGCGTTTATCGATGTCATGCGCGAGATAGCGAAGGAGGCCGTTGAAAATCCGGAGGTGGTGAAGAGCGCTCCGCATAGCACTCCGGTAAGTCGTCCGGATGATACGGCGGCCGCCCTGAATCCGGTAGTGACATATGATGATCTTAAATCTTCGGAATCATGATCCATTGCGATATAATAGTGATCGGTGCGGGTCCGGGCGGCTATGAAACGGCTGCCCGGGCGGCTGCCAATGGCCTTGACGCGATCATTGTGGAGCGTGATCAGCCCGGCGGAACGTGTCTTAACCGTGGCTGCATCCCGACAAAGGCTCTGTGCCGGTCGGCGGAGGTGGCTGTGACTGTAAGGGAGGCGTTTGATTACGGTGTGTCGACGAGTGGTTTCACTCTCGACTATGCGGCGGCGTGTGCCCGTCGCGATGCCGTGGTAGGCGAGTTGCGTCAGGGGGTGGTGACACTTCTCGGCGGTGTGAGAACGGTGGTGGGCGAGGCACGGTTTACGGGTGAGCGGACGGTGGCAGTCGGCGACGAGGTGTTTACGGCTCCCATGGTGGTCATAGCCACAGGATCGTGTCCGGCGCCATTGTGTGCCGAAGGCTCTGAACTGGCAGTCGACAGCGATCGTGTTCTGGAGATGGATCGTCTTCCTGCAGAGATAACGATCGTGGGCGGGGGAGTGATAGGCATGGAGTTTGCCTCGATATTCGCGGCTTTCGGCAGCAAGGTCAGCGTGCTTGAATATTGTCAGGAGATACTCCCGCCGTTTGACAGGGAGATCGCCAAGCGTCTGCGTATGGCCATGAAGCGCCGTGGTGTGGACGTGACCGTGCAGGCTTCGGTGAGCCGTATATCCAAAGCCGACGACGGCCGTATGTCCGTGGACTATGTCAGCAAGGGCAAAGAGCGGACTATCGTTACCGATATGGTTGTGTCGGCAGTCGGACGTCGTCCGGTGTTGCCCGAAGGACTCGACAAGGCCGGAGTGGAGTTGACCGAAAGGGGCTTTATATGGGTTGACGGGTCGATGCAGACTTCGGCGCCGGGCGTGTATGCCATTGGCGATGTCAACGGGCTGTGCATGCTCGCTCACGCGGCCGCGGCTCAGGGACGTGTGATACTCGGCGAACGTGTAGACCTGGATGTCATGCCTTCGGCAGTGTTTACCATGCCGGAATGCGCCATGGTGGGACTTACCGAGCAGCAGTGTGCTGACAACGTGACAGAATATGTCGCTGCCACGGTGACTTTCCGGTCAAATGGCAAGGCTATGGCCACGGGTGATGCCGAGGGACTCGTGAAGGTGATAGTCGGAAAAACCGACCGCCGGATTCTCGGATGCCATATATGCGGTCAGCATGCTTCGGATCTGATTCAGGAGGTGGCTGTGGCTATGGTCGCAGACGTGGATTCATCGCGGTTTGCCGCGGTGGTGCACGGTCATCCGACTCTTTCGGAATGTGTGGCAGCGGCTGTGGAAAAGGCCGACAAGGCTGCGAGAGGATCATGAGCGAGATGCATAGTCCGAAAGTCAGCGTGCTGATGATAGCCTATAATCAGGAGGCTTACATTGGTGAGGCGATCAGGGGAGTGGTGAGCCAGAAGGCGCCGTTTCCCTTCGAACTGATAGTGGCCGACGATGCGTCGACCGATTCGACGGCCGAGGTGGCTGCCGGTTGGGCTGCGCGTTATCCTGACGTGATACGGCTTGTGCGCCGGGAGACGAATCTCGGTCTGCAGGCCAATTACCTTGACGCTTATTCGAGGGCTCGCGGCGAGTATATAGCGATATGTGAGGCCGACGACTGGTGGTGTTCGCGGCATAAGCTCGCACGGCAGGCGAGGATGCTCGACGAGCATCCTGAATACGGACTCTGTTTCCACCGGGTGGTAAACTATTATCAGTCGGACGGGTCGATGTCGCTGAGTAATCCGGGGCAGCCGAGCCGTATAACACTGGAGGGTCTGGCGCGGGCCAATGTCATATCCAATCTGAGCGTAATGTATCGCGCGATTCCATACGATCGTCTGCCCGGCTGGGTGGCGTCGGTAAGACTGTTTGACTACGCGATGCATTCGCTTCACGCCGAGCGTGGTGATATAGGGTATCTGTCGCAGCCGATGGCTGTCTACCGACGTCATGACAAGGGAATATGGAGCGGTGATCTGCTGGGAGGCTGGCGGATGGCAATGGACGTGCGCGAGTGTCTGATCAGTCATTTCCATTCATCACGTCGTAGTGTGGCCGATTGTTATGCCGAATCGTATCTGGATATCGCCGCCGCAATGACAGCCGCCGGCGACGATGGAGCGCGTGAGCGCGCCATGTCGTTTTTCGACAGGCTTGGCATGGTATTCGATGGCGATGATTTTGACGAGAGAGTGAAGCAGCGTAGTAGTCGGCTGCAGTCGGCTCCCGGCTTTCTGTCGAAAATCAGGCGGCGGGTGAGCCGTCTTCTCCCTTTGCCCAGAATAAGGGGATGAAGGGGAATTCTCTATGAATACTGATGAAAATCAAGACGCTGTGCCAGAAATCGATGTTATGACACAGCGTCCGTTCATACTAAAAAATGGTGCGGGCGTGGCCTGAAGGGCGCCTGCCTGCTTTACAATCCGGTCATTCTACCGGTATTTTTGCTATGCGGCGGTCGTGGCGTCCGCCTTCGTAGGGTTCGGCTATGAATGAGTCGAGCATCTCCAGTGCGAGCGACTGGTCAATGAAGCGTGCCGGAAGTACGAGCACGTTGGCATTGTTGTGGGCGCGTGCCAGTCGTGCCAGTTCAGGGGTCCAGCAGATGGCTGCGCGGATGCTCTGGTGCTTGTTGAGCGTCATGGCAATGCCGTTGCCTGATCCGCACATGGCCACTCCAAACGAGGCGTCTCCTGACTCGATGGCTTTGGCGCAGGGATGGGCATAGTCGGGATAGTCGCAAGAGGCTTCGGAGTCGGTGCCGAAATCCCTTACTTCATATCCGAGATTGGAGAGTCGGCGGATGATGGTCTGTTTCAGCTGGTAGCCGGCGTGGTCGGAGCATACGGCGACTACGGCGGGAGGTGTGGGGAGCTGTGTCATTTTGTTGTCGGTTGTTGTTAGTTCTGCAAAATTACGAAATTTTGTGGAACAACTGCTGATGTCGGTCAACAAACGCAGAGATGCGCAGGTGGTGGTAGCTATAGGTATTGAGATCTAAATGCTACGGCTGCTGTTTCTTTCGTCCGGCAACATATAGCTTTACGATATCTTCGTATTTGTAAGGAGTATATAGGCTCCCTTTGCGGTAGGCGGCAGATCCTCTGTCATAAAGTTGCGACTTGTCTGAAAGGATTTCGGCAAGTGGTTCGTCATCAGAGAAAAATGTGGAAAGCCATTCTCTGGTTTTGCCGCTCTTGAATAGGGTGAAAGGTATGTGGACAAACAGACCGTCATGCTTCTGAAAGAAGTATGGACTGCTGAGAGTGGTGGTAAAGTATACAGTTTCTCCGGTCAACTTGATTGAGCTGAAACATGACCATAAGTTGACATGTTCTCCTGCTGCATGAATTGCAAACCATTGCTTGGACGGCTCTCCCTTTTTGGCATTATGGCCGCAATTCGGCTTATATTCGCCGGTTTTGTTGTCGATTGAGCCGTAGGTGTGCCAGCATATTATCTGTGGGTTGTCGGGATATTTTGTCGGCCAGAAGACGATGTGGTCGATAGAATCCCCTTTGATTTTCAATTTTTCTCCGTTGATTTTGACGGCCACTTCTTTATCCCAGCTTTTTGGCGTAGTGAATTCTACTCCTGAGTACTCGTGACCGTTACGCATTTTTATGTCGGCGGTGAACTTTGATTTGGCGTTTGCCGACATTGTGAATGAAAGTGTCAGCAGGATAAAGATGTAGCGGCAATATCTGTTCATGATATAGATAAATACGAGTTGTTCTTAAATAGGCTTCAACGCAAATTTACGTTATTTTGCGCAAAAGTCAAACAAATTGCAGTCAAAATATCAGTTTCAGGCGCAATTTGCAATTCGAAAGCGCCAGTGAAGTCATCAACAGATGGTTGCTTGGTCGCCTCGCTCAAATCAAGTAGTATTACCGTTTGTAGAGTGATCAGGCGGGGGCGGTGGTGTAGGATATGAGATATTTCCAGTCGCGGGGCGGGGCAGGGGTGGCGTCGGCTTTGAAGAATATCCCGTCATGGCCGCGGAACTTTTCCGTTTTATGGAAATGGCAGAAGCCGATGCCGCAGTCGATGAGCGAGATATCGCTCTTGTGACGATAGTAGAAGTGGACGGTGTGGTTGTCGCAGACGAGTGCCCGCCATGGCTGGGAGTTGGTGGATGATGGTGCGAGCCGAAGCATTTCGAGCGGTTCGGCAAAACGGTTGTCTTTGTGAAGCGGGGTGTGGAAGTCTGTGTGATAGAACAACCGGTCGAACGGGAGCCGGTTAGCGCTGCGAAGCGCCAGTCGTGTCAGTCGCTCTGTGGCTGTCGGTGGGGCCGCCGTTCCTACCGGACAGACTATGCGGAGCGTTTCGCCTTCGGGCCATGTCTGATCCCGGTCGAAGTCAGAGCCTTTGAATGTGGCGGCGATCCAGCACGTGCCCAAACCCATCTGCCATGCTTTGAGCACGATCTGTTCGAACCGGAATCCGGTGCTGAGCGCTGACTCTCCGTCGGCGCCTGATGCGAGCAGGAAGAAATGGCGGGCGCCTTTGATCATGCCGTAGGTGGTGGGGCGGTAGCCTTTGCGGAGATCGAATTCTTTCAGGCGTATGGTGAGCCGGCCTCCAAACGGTGAGGATGATTCGTTGATTGCATCCAGCAGTGTGGCGATCTGTAGGTCGGTCAGTCGATTGCCATCGTAGCTTCTTACCGACCGACGCTCTTTGATGGCTTCGAGTAGGTTCATTGCGGTTCAGTTCAGGCCGTTCAAGTCATATTTATATATACGTTCGTCGGCGCCGATGCCATAAAGCGTAGCAGTGTCTTCGTCGAATGATATGCTTTGGAGCTGTTCGGGCGCGGCAAGTATTTTTCTGACAGTGCCGTCAAACGTGATCACGTGGATGGTGGTGCCGACGGGTTGTTCCGTTTCAGGAGCGATGTCACCTTCGGCCATGCCATAATAGATGGCATACACGTCATTGTTGCCGCATGTAGTGCTGCCGTAAGCGTAGAATTTAGGCATTCTTTCGGCTGAATTATAGCAGTTGTCATATTTCTTCAGGTTGCCGACGGATACGGCGCTGCGTTCCATGTCGGGGAGAGTGATGATGTTGAGCTGATTGAAATATGACATTCCGATGGCTAAATGTTTCCCGTCGGGAGATACGTCAGGATTGCCGGTGTAGGCGTAGAAGTCGGATGATGGATATATGTACATCTGCTCCGTATGAAGTGTGTCGGTCAGCTCTGCCAGATTGCGGTATCGAAGCTTATAGGCATCATTGTCCATCATTTCAAATACAAGGATGTCGCCCGCAATAAGTGCGTTTATGGCGCCGAATGCTGTAGGTGCCACGGAGTCGACCTTTGTGTGACCCTCGCGACGGCTCAGACTGATGTTGAGGCGCTTCAGAGCCTGACCGGTCACGTCGTTGATCCATAGGCAAGTGTCGCCGGTCTCAGAGATGTGGGGGCGAAATATATGGGTGTTGAAAAAGTCATCGGGTCCCTGGCCTCTGTGGCAGAAAGCTCCGAGCGGTTTCCCTGTTGAGGTGTAGATCTTCACCATGGGTTCGTCGCGAGGCGTACTGACCGCTATCAGTCCATTGCCGGCAGTAATCGACATGGCGCCGATCACTTCGTCGATCACTACGGACGCGGTGATGCTGTCGGGGGTAAACGCATCGGCGGGATATACCGTGATGTTGTCGGTGAAATATATTTCGGCAGGTGGTTCGGTTTTTACAGACGTGGAGCATGAGGATAGAGCAGCGATCGCACTCAGGCATGAGATCAGGTAATGCGCACAGTGTTTCATAATCTTCTGATTGTAGGGTGGTGGGAGATTGGTTTACAAAGACAAAGGTATAAAAAATCATGAGAACTATGGCTGGGAAGCATATTTTTTTTCTGTATCCGGTGGAGTGCTTGGATGACTTCATCAAGTGCGATGGCAGCGCATCCTGAAGACGCACTGCCATCGATCGTAAGGATTTTTACTTGATGATGGTGTTTGAGTTTTGGTTGTAGGCCTTGGCCACGCACTTCCATTCGTCATCGAGTTTCAGAAGCAGGAGGAAGTCGGTGAAGTCGATTGATCCGCCCCAGCCCTCTTCGAGGACACGCACCACGGCAACGGTTTCTTCTACGGCGAGCACGTCGATGCGAGCTTTGAATACGTCACCTGCTCCTACGGTATCGACATTGCGATAGAACTGTTCGATAGAGCCGCGCTCAACTGTGCCATTGAGTATGCCGAACAGCACGGCGTCGTCGGTGAACAGAGTTTTTGCATACTCGCTGTTGCCTTCGGCTACACTCTTCACAAACTTTTCGGCGGCATGAGCCACCGCTTCGTATTCCTTGATTTTGTCTCGCATAATTTTAAGTTTATAAATTAGAAGATATTTGTTGCCAAGGCAAAAAGCCAAGGCGATAACTGAATGCAAAATTACGCCTGTAACTGGCTAAAATCAAGTACCGAAAAATTATTCAGATACCGAAAATTTATTCGGTATATGGAAATTAGGCGGTTATTGGCTAACTTTGCAACCGGACAGAAAAATAAAACAGAAACGATGGCATACGAAAAGAAAATACCGGTGGATCTTGACTGCCCGTTACGGCTTACAATGAGTCTGATTGAGTCGAAGTGGAAATCATGTATCCTCGATGAACTGAGGAACGGCGAGCCGCAGCGACCGAGCGAGATACACAAATGTCTGCCGGAAGCCGCTCCACGGGTACTCGACATTCAGCTCAAGGAGATGGTGGAGGACGGTCTCGTCATGAAGACAATCTATCCGGAACTGCCTCCGCGCTCCGAATATAAAATCACTGCGCTCGGGCTATCATTGATGCCAATCATTGATCTGATGCTAAAATGGGGTGAGGAACACTTCGATATTTTTGAGCGGAAATATGGTAAATGAAGTGGGTTGATGGCTGATCGTCTGGTGGTGCAGGGTAGTCAGCATAGTCGGAACAATCATAATATCCAGCAATATATTCTAAATGATTAAAACCAAACTTATCAATCTGATAATTATAGTGATGTGTGCCATACAGTCATACGGATGCAGCCATACAGACAATATTGTGTCTGTTGCGGCTTCGGAATTTGAAAAGGAACTCAAGGCCGACTCGGTGATATTGCTTGATGTCCGCACGCCTCAGGAATATGCCGAAGGACATATTGACGGAGCGATAAACATAGATGTAAAGTCGGATGATTTCCAGCTACAGGCCGAAAAAGAGCTGTCAAAAGATACTACTGTGCTGGTGTATTGCAGAAGCGGGCGGCGCTCAATGGAGGCGGCAGAATCGCTTGCAAAACTCGGATACAGGGTCGTCAATCTGACAGGCGGAATCATCGAGTGGATGGATGACGGACTGCCGGTGTCGGTTGAAGATGGTTCAAAATGAGATGAATGCAAGTGATGCGGGTTATGAATATTGAGGATATCAGAGATTACTGTCTTTCGATGGATGACGTGACGGAGAAAACTCCTTTTGGGAAGTTTGCGCGCCGATATGACTCCATATTGGTATTCTATGTGCTTGATCACATGTTCTGTTTCGCGGATATGGACGACTTCACTTCCGTCACAGTGAAATCCACTCCCGATGAAGTCGAGGAAATACGCATGAATCATGCGTCGGTGAGCGATCCTTTGAACCAGAGCCTGCGCCACTGGATACAGCTCAACCTGAACGGTGATGTTTCGGACAGCGTGATTTATTCGCTTGTGCGACGCGCCTATGATATAGTCAAGGAAAAATATCAAAAAAATAAGAAATGAAAGCGATGAGAAAAGCCAGCAGGCAGAAGGGTTCGGAATGGGCTCTGGAGGTGTTTGACAAAGCACCATACGTAACCGTCAGCATGACGCGTACGGATGGAACCCCTTATGGATTGCCGCTGTCGCTTGTCCGAAAAGATCAAAGGATTTTTTATTTCCACTGCGCCGGAGAGGGCGAGAAACTTGACTGCCTCAAAGTAAATCCGGTCGTGAGCTTGTCGGCAGTAAGCAAGTGCACTCCGAAATTTGAGGAAGAGAAGAATAATTATACGGAATATTACCATTCAGCCATAGCTGTCGGCAAAGCTGAGATTGTCGATAATGATTGTGAAAAGATTGAGGCACTGCGACTGATCTGTCAGCGTTTCCTTCCACAATATATGGATCGTTTTGATGAGGCTATAACCCGGAGTCTTGGCATTACCACGGTTGTCAGAATAACTCTCACCGAACCTCCGGTGGGCAAGTCTAAGCAATAATGGCAGCGCTAATCGTTATATCTGTATGGAAGAAATCAATTATCGCAAAAAAGCTCTTGAAGTAAAAATAGACGTGACAAAGCAGACGCCTGAAGAACTGGCTCTTGCCAATGAGCAGGCTCAACTCATATTCAGATTCAACCACACAATGCCCGGCACTCCCGAGTATGACGAACTGATGCACAGTGTCTTTCCCTCAATGGGCGAAGGGAGCACAGTCGGCACTCCTCTGACAGCCGTAAGACCGCACATGGTCAAGATCGGGCGAAATGTGGTTGTGATGCCCGGATGTCTGATGATGTCGGCCGGAGGGATAACAATTGACGACGGCGCGATGATAGCCGCTAACGTACAGCTCATATCCAACAATCATGACCTTTATGAGCGGCAGATAATCACATGCAAGCCCGTCCACATCGGTAAAAACGCATGGATCGGAGCCGGAGCGACGGTGCTTCCAGGCGTCACCATAGGCGATAATGCTGTGGTAGGAGCTGCAAGTGTCGTGACCAAGGACGTTGCCGCCGATACAATCGTGGCCGGCAATCCTGCAAAGTTCATAAAACGCATTCCGGCTCGCTCCGAATGTTCTGCGTTCAATGAAGAGGATGAGGCCATACAACTCGGATTGGACAGCTGCGGCGACTAACCTTTTGGCGGTAACGGTTCGGGATAAGGCAGATTAGAACTAGCAAATGCCTCTTTTATAATAATCATATTTTCAGGTATTTGTGTTTTTTTTAATTTTCTATAGAAAAAGATTGTGAATCTTAATTTCTATATATATCTTTGAGGGTGATTAATTCACAAATGGAAAGACATTGGATTACAGTAAGTGCTGTATATGACAGAGAGATGACTAACCATGAATGAACCACCTTAAAGGGTGGTGGTATGTAGTGCTCAGGCTCCTGTAAATATGTTTGACCAAATGAGGATAAGTTTTTAAGATGCAAGATATTATGTTTAGATCGATACTTTTATCGGTGGTTCTTTTGGCAATGTTCGGATGTAAATCCGGCGTCGAAAACGTAGATGTGATCAATGTCGATGATTCGCAAATATTGGTGTGTGACTATGGTGATGTCGACCAAACATTAGACGTGAAATTCAGCACCCTCATGGATTCGATTAGAATCGTTAGATTTTAGAACAATGAGGAAGCTTATTTTAAGTGTCAATGGATGCATTTCTCGGATAACTATATTGTCATAAGACAGCACGATAATAGACCGATCCTTCTTTTTAATAAAGATGGAAAATTTATCACCGAATTAGGATCTTATGGCTCGGGGCCGGTGGAATATGACACAAGTATAAAAGATTGCATTATAGATGAACGGAATGGTGTGATATATCTGTTGCCGTTTGTGGGACCGAAGATTTTGAAATATGATTTTTCCGGTCGATACGTTGGAAAAATTGAACTGCCATCTTGGATAAACAAGGGCAAGATGTACTTGCGGTCAGACTCCATTTTATCGGTATTCCATATAGCGCTTAAGGATCGTGATGAGGTTAAATTCAATGGTGCAAACATTAATCTCAATAATGATAGCATACAGTATGTGTATGTGGATCAGCTTGCCACGAAATTAGTGTCAAATGGTGCAAAACAAGGGCTTGAGAACGAGGTCTGGTCATACCGATCTGCTCCGGATTTCCCGATTTCGTTGACTTATTCCGACACTTTATATCATTTTAATCAGGAAAATAATCAAATAAAGGCCCGGTTTACTTTCAAGATAGACTTGGAGGCTGAGAAGAATGAGGTTTCTTACTTCATTTTGAATGAAATCCCCGACTATTACGTAGTATATATGATTGGGAAGGCTAAAGACGTGATTGTGGACAAAAAGGCCCACAAAGCATTCAAAGCTAACTTCGTAAATGATTATATGGGTAATAGGCAGTCAACTTTGAAAGTGCAAGACGGTTATTTTTGGGCGAATTATGAGCCTATCGAGTTTATAGAGTTGATAAATTCGATTATTAACGATGGATGTACTCCTGCTCAAAAAGCGTATTTCGAGTCACTGCTTTCTGAAATAGACGAAGATGATAATGATATTTTATTGTTAGGAAAACTAAAGTAAATCCACATCAGATACCAATTTGTTGAAAATTAGAGTCGTCAAGCTCAAAATAATCCGGGCTGTGCTTGGCCGATACGGTGCTTAGAAGATCTTGTCGCTCCACAGACTGCAAATCTTCGGATACAAGACCCTGAAATCGCTCCGATCCACCTTCAATAACTCGCTAATTTTGATATTCTCAGGCCTGCGTTTTGTACTCGCAAAGTTACACAATCTATTTGCCCCATGCTGCCCCATGCAAGGAGATAAATAAAATTCTTGAATGATTTGTTTCTAATATTGGAAACTTTTGTTATTTTTGCGAACGATATGACAAGCAAATTTGATGAAATAGGTTCGCTATTTTTGAAGCGGCGTAAGGAACTCGGCCTCACTCAGCAGCAGTTGGGAGAGAAGGTCGGTGTGACAAAATCGGAGATATCCAAAATAGAGAACGGACGAGGAATCACTTTCTCGACCATAAACAAACTATCAGAAGCATTAGATGTATCAGCACAAATAGAGTTAAAGCCGACTGCTGAGGTTTCCATGAATATGATTCATTACATTGTGATGAGTATGGGGCTGTTTGCACGACAGTTTAAGCTAACAAAGAAAGAGGCATGTAATTATCTATCACGATTCAAAGGGCTGGAGTTCTTGATAGATAGTTATGAAGTGGAACATCAGCTGTCGATGCAGGACTGTGTGGATGATATGGCTGCTATATGTCTTAAAAACGGGGGAGCGCTATCATGAGGCTATACCATGGTTCCAATCAACCGATAGAAAGAATTGACCTGACAAAAGTCCGTAAATACAAGGACTTTGGACAAGGATTTTATACGACTCATCTTCCACAGCAAGCCAAAGAATGGTCAAGAACCATCACTAATCGCTACGGAGGAATCCCGACCGTAACCGAATATGAATTTGACCTGGATAAGGCTATTGCAGCCGGACTAAATGTAAAGATTTTCGAGGTTGCTGACCGAGAATGGGCACTTTTCGTTATGGCAAATCGCAACAGGGTCGGCAGGGAGTTTCATCATGATTATGACATCGTAATCGGTCCGGTAGCTGATGATGATATGGCACGTCTTTTCGGACTTTACGATATGAAAATTATAGGCCTCGAGGCTGTTGTGGCAGGTCTTATTTACAAAGATCTAAACTCTCAATATTTCTTTGCAACCGAACGTGCTCTTGATTATCTTGTGAAACTATGAAGCAGACAGACAACAACTTTGAATTTCTGGTTGAATATATCACCGCCAAAGTAGTAGAGTGGATGATGAAAGACCAAGGCATAGGTCTTGAAGAAGCATTGGTGCAGTTTCATAATACCGAGACTTTTGAAAAGCTATGCGGTTACAAAACAGCTCTTTACATCGAAAGTCCGGCATGCGTTTATGAAACCTTCTTGGACGAATTTCGACAAGGCACTATCCGCAATCTCACCGACTAAGAAGTCTGCGAAATTAAGATTCGTTTGAAAAAGTGTGGCAATCCTTCGCTTATTCGTTGGAAAAAGTGACATGGAGGTTTGTTGATTCGATCGAAAAAGTGTAGCCCTTGTTCAGCTAAATTTGAGAATCTATGCTTAAAAAGAATTCAATCAGTCTTCAGCGTATTCGTAGTAGATATCCCATAATGTATCGGGAAAGCCATATCCACAACATTCCACTGATTTAATCATACGTTGCATACGGAGACTGTAATCTGATATCAATCCATTGGAAGATATGAATTTGACTGCTTTGTTGAAATTGTTTTCAAGAGCGGTGTAAAAAGGCTCGTCGTAATCGCCATATTGAGCAGTCAGGCTACATCCTTGTTCTACATAATAGAGCATCAAATCTGCAATAGCATGAGGATCTGGTATGAGTTTCTTGAACGCGGTTATCAGTTTATTGCATTCTCTGAAGCTTGGATCTTTAGGCCAGTCATTCCGTCCGTAGAATTGGCTGCGGATTGCTTTTTTGTACTTTTCAAGTTCTGCATCGCTATTGGGTGCAAGATAGAACTCAAGCCAAGCATTGGCTTCCTTGCTTGCGTCGTATAACTGGAGCATGATATCAACAACCTGTTCTTTTGAAAGAGTCGATAACAGTTTCTTCAATTTAGCTTTAGACATTTCATTACGGTTTTATTAGGTGATATTATTCGGATATTCTGTTGAAGCGGCTTATCCGTTCGTTTACGATGCGGACGTAATTGCGTCTCATCTTTTCTGAAAGAAAACTTTTTCTCCAACGTTTCGGAACTCGTCAATATCAAACCCGAGTATAGGATTCACTTTAATCCTTCCGAAAAGAGATTTAGCGGCCTTGGGGCTGTATGTATCGAATCCCTCTATGAGAGAAGACGGGCAGTTCCTAATTTCAATCATTTTTTATCCTCCTTACATTTACAGCTCCTATGAAATCTCTGTCGGCCATTGTTTCAAGTAGTCCGAAAAAGTCATTTTCGTCAATCTTCAGGATGCGGCATATAACGCGACGGTTGGCTCCCTCAGGAAGCATATTTGAGAAAAAAGGGAATAGATGTTCAGAACTATATGCTGTGACTTTCTTTGGTAAAGTTGCCGATATTGGTGGCATGGCAGATTTGAGATATTCCTCATCATATTGGAAAGAATACCCGGTTCCGGGATTCTGCTCGGAAAGAATCCCGGCCTTTATATCATTGAAATAAACTTCAAGCTGTTTCATACTGTCTGCCTTATGCGATATTCAATCTCAATGCCGAGTACATCAAGAATCTTCTTTACGGTGTTGAGCGCGGGATTACCCTTGCCACGCTCAATGTCCTTGATCGTGGCAAGCCCGACTTGCGCCATCTCCGCAAGATCCTGTTGGGTCAGAGAAAGGATTTCTCGTCGCTCTTTCATTATATCTTTTAGTTCCATAGTCTGACATAATAAACTTTTGCGCAAAAATAAGAATAATTCTTAATGTCATCAAATAA
>Ga0137297_10408_pt1 | contig 32794 bp, 34 predicted proteins | sample RamsorincwithD2O_FD_97191 | JGI IMG/M metagenome (GOLD analysis project Ga0137297, IMG submission 97191) | Mouse cecal microbial communities from Vienna, Austria - Mucin amended with D2O | ecosystem: Host-associated > Mammals > Digestive system > Large intestine > Cecum | place: Austria: Vienna...
GGGATCATTTATGATTACTTATGACGGAAAGAATTACGTTTTGAAATATAACATGAAACGGATTGAAATGATTGAGGGCGTAACAAATATGCCCACACTGGCAGACTTACAGCGTACACGCGGGATGCTCTGTCTGGCATCTCTGAAAGCCTATGTCGCATACGGGATCAAAGAGGATGGATCGGATGTTTTCCTGAATCCCAGAAAGGGAATGGAAATTGCAGAGAGCCTGATCGAAACCAATGGCTACACGGATGTGTGTGCGATTGTTCTGGAGGCGTTGGAAAGGGACTGCCCTTTTTTCTTCCCAGAAGACTGATCGAGTTTGAATATTTCAGCAACGATGAAGCGGATCAGGAGTATATGGAAATAGCGGAGCCGTATCAAAAGGACATCGACTTCGCTTTTTTTGTTGTTAATTTCGGATATTCCAGATCTGAATATGACGCGCTTACGCCGAGAGAAATTGCGTTCATCCGGAAAGCTTGGGAAAGCAAAATGGTGGCAGACAGCTATAACATGTACAATGCCGCTTTTACAGCCTATTTTAACGCGAATCGGCCGAAAAGAAGGAAAGCATTGAAGCTGTGGAGCAAAAAGAAAGTGAAAAAAGCGGATATGGAAGTGATTCGCGACAACCTGAAGATCATTCGAGATGTAGAAAAAGCGGAAGGAACAGGATGGGTGGATGAAATCTACAAAGCGAATCACCTTCCACCGATAAGGAGGTCTTAAAAAATGGCTGATTATACATTGAGCGCAAAGATCACTGGCGATTCCACCGGCTTTGAAAAAGCATTTTCGACAGCCCAGAAGACTCTGGATTCCTTCCAGAGCAAAGTCCAGAACATCACAAAGAAGCTGGATCGTGTGGGAAGTACATTTACTGACGTAGGGGATAAACTTACTTCACGTATTACAAAGCCGGCTGTTACAGCCACAAGCGCACTGGTCGGATTGACACTGGTAAAAGGATTTAACCGGCTGACCGGTATTGATGATGCGAAAGCGAAGCTGAAAGGTCTCGGGCATGACGCGGAAAGCGTTACGGAAATCATGAACTCCGCTATGGAATCGGTAAAGGGTACTTCTTATGGAATGGATGCGGCTGCTACGACTGCTGCAAGTGCGGTAGCAGCTGGGATTCAGCCGGGGAAGGAACTGACCAGGTATCTGTCCCTGACAGCGGATGCGGCCGCGATCGCCGGGGCGTCTATGGCGGATATGGGATCCATCATAAATAAGGTCCAGACCTCACAGATTGCGTATACGGATGACTTGAACCAGCTGGCAGACAGAGGGCTCCCTATATATCAGTGGCTGGCGGAAGCTGCAGGAATCACAGCGGCGGAAGTGAAAGAAATGGCATCCGAAGGGCAGATTTCTTCCCAGATGTTTCTGGATGCCATAGAGAAGAATATCGGCGGCGCGGCGAAGATCATGGGGGAATCTTCATTTACCGCAGCTATCTCAAATATCGGGGCGTCGATTTCAAGAATCGGGGCGAATTTTCTGGATGCCGGGGGAAAAGGGGGAGGTTTCTTTTCCACGCTGAAACCAATGCTTGCGGACTTCAACAATTCGCTGGGTATCCTGGAAGATAAAGCCGCGGATCTGGGCGTCAGGTTTGGGGAAGCATTTTCGAAGGTGATATCCGGAATCCAGGGGCTGAAAGACAGATTTGACAGCCTGTCGCCGTCTATGCAGGGATTGATCATAAAAGGGGCGGGGATAGGTACTGCTGTAGCTGTCGGATTGGGGCCGGCATTAAAGATTGCGGGAAAGCTGATCACAGGATTCAGCTCCGTGCTGGGTGTATTTTCAATGATTGCCTCACCTGCGGGAATTGCCCTTACAGCGATCACTGCGCTTGCTTCGGGGGTTGCTTACCTCATGAAAACAAATGAGAGCTTCCGAACAGGCGTTACTGCGGCTTGGGATGCGGTAAGCGGAAAGATTCAATCTGCGCTGTCTGGCCTGATGCCGGTGCTGTCCGGTGTGTTTGAAGGGATCAGGGCAAAATTTCAAGATATGCTCAGTGCGTTATCCAATGCGGATTTCAGCGGTGTGTTTGCAGGAATACAAGGTTTTGCGGAGAACGTGAAGTCCTTTGTGTCCAGTATTGATCTTTCGGGATTTTATGAAATTCTTCAGACTGCGGCTGGAAAAGTGCAGAGTTTTGTATCTGGTATTGATTTCAGTGGTGTTGTGGAGAAAGTGCAGGCGGTTAAGGATAAACTGCAGGGTATCATCTCAGGAATTGAGTTCGGCGATATCTATGCAAAGATTCAACCGACATTAGAGGCCATACCAGGTGCGTTTGCATCTATAGGAAATGGAATGCTCGGAGCAATACAGGGCTTTGTTCCTGCAATGACTGCAATGTTTGAAACCGTGAAGTCAGTCATTACAACGGTATATGATACATTTAAAGGTTTTGTGTCCGGATTGACGGAAGGCTTTTCGGCAGGCCTGGGAGGGGCTGCAGGATTCCAGACTGCTTTTACATCCATCTTGGGACTTATATGTCCTCCACTGAAAACAATCTTGTTATTGTTTCAGAATTTTGGCCCACAGATACAGACCTTGGTTAGTATGATCGGAAGTTCGCTGGTACCGATATTTACAACGTTAGGGGTAACGATCGGAGGAATTGCATCTGTTGTGATGCCGGCAATTCAGTCGGCGCTGGCAAACCTGATGCCTGTTATTTCTGAGATAATCAGTACCGTGCTCCAGGCAGTTTCTACAGTTTTGCCGGTTCTTGTAAGTTTGATCAATCAGCTGGCTCCATTTCTTGTGCAGATAGCCGGAGTAATCGGCCAGATTTTTGCAGCGCTCGCGCCGATGATAGCCCAGCTTGTGAGTACGCTGTTACCAGTCATCACAAATATAATTACCGTACTGAGCAACGTGGCATCCGCAGTGATGCCGGCAATCATAGCGATATTGAATGTGGTCATGAGTGTGATCCAGACCCTGACCCCGATCATCATGGATGTGCTATCTGTAGTGATCTCTGTGGTATCTGGGATCATCTCGGCGGTCAATCCGATTATTTCCTTTATAGGATCCGTGATATCTGCGGTTATGGCAACGATTTCTCCGATCGTGACCTTTATTGCCGATATCATAGCTACGGTCATACAGGTGATCGGGACTATCATTGGAACGGTGACAGGGATATTCAGTACGGTATTCAGCATTATATCCGGTGTGTTCAGCAACATTTCCAACTTCATATCAACGGTCATAAATGCCGTCAGCACAGTGATCTCAACGCTTACAGGGGTCGTGGGCAGTGTGTTTAACAGCATTTACTCCGTAGTCTCATCGGTTATGGGGAATGTACGGAGTTTCATTACCGGTGTATTTAACGGTATAAAATCCGCATGGAATGGGCTGACCTCCTTTGTAAGCGGAGTGTTTTCCGGGATTGCATCAGCTGTCAATCAGCTGGTCAGCCAGGTGAAGGGATTTGTGAATGGTGTGATCAGCGGAATCAATGCGGCTGTCGGACTGATCAATATGATCCCGGGTGTATCTATTGGATATATCCCATACCTGGCAAGGGGAACCGATGACTGGCAGGGAGGATTTGCTCGGATGAATGAAGGCGGGCGGGGTGAGCTGACCTACCTTCCGAATGGGGCCCAGGTGATTCCCCATGATATATCTGTAAAATATGCAAAGGAAGCCGCGCGTATCAATCATAATTCCGCAGACGGAGCTGTGATCGATTATGACCGGCTTATCAATGGAATCGCTGCGGCAATGAGCGGGGTCAAAGTAGAAAGCAGCATGAATGTCGGCGGTAGGACTCTGGCAAAGGTCATTGCACCGCTGATCAATGACAGAATGGGAGTGCTGAATACAAGGGCAGAAATGGGGTGATGGAAATAAAAGAATACATGTCGCAGACAGGAATCAGTATCGGGGATCAGCATACGTTCCGGGATTGGGGACTGCTTCTCATTTCTATCTCCATTTCTTCACCAGAAGCCAAGACAAAGGTGATTGATGTGCTGGGAGGGGATGGGCATATTGACATGACAGAGGCATTTGGCCCGGTTAGATATAAGAACCGCACACTTGTATTCAGCTTTATCCTTCTCGATCGGCGGCCTGAGATATGGCATGGAATCAGCTCCCGGCTGAAAAATTACTGCCATGGCAAAAAAATGAAGGTGACTTTGGATTCTGATCCGGGTTATTACTGGGAAGGAAGGCTCTCTGTTGAAAGCGTGAAAGAAGATCAGGTATACAGTTCTATAGAAATATCGCTTGATGCATTTCCGTATAAATATGAGCAGACAGATTCCCAGGAACCGTGGAAATGGGACTCATTTAGCTTTGTTTCCGGTGTGATCCGGTACATTGGAGAAGTAGAGATAACGGCAGAGGAAAACAGGATCAGCATCCCAAAAGGGAATATGCGGTCTGTTCCGAAATTTTTTGTATCGCAAAACAGCACTGATTTCAGTGTAGATTATCAGGGGCATCGTTTTCGCTTGAAGGCGGGATGGAATCGATTTCCTCAGATTTCTGTAGGCGGTGAGGAGGACGTGGTCTTATATTTTTCGGGAACCGGAAAAGTGAAAGTAGAATACAGGGGAGGGAGTCTCTGATGTACACGGTATATGTTGATGGAAGGATTCTGGATTATCCTGGAGATGAGATAAACTGCATACAGGATTCGGAATTAAAGCTGCTCTTAAACGATGCGGGTTCCTTTGAATTTGACATTACGGACAAAAATCCGGAGTATGGGCAGCTTGAAAATCGGGTATCCATGATCCAAGTGATGAAAGACGATAAAGAGATCTTCTGCGGGGAAGTACGTCAGAGCGGGAAGGAATCCTACAATATAAAAAATGTATTTGCGATCGGCGAGCTGGCCTTCCTACACGACAGCATCCAGCCCCAGGCGGAGTACCACGACCTGACCACCCGGCAGATGCTGGAGACTTGGCTGAACATCCACAACAGCCAGGTAGAGGAGCGGAAGCGTTTCTACGTGGGCATCGTAACGATCCATGATACCAACGACAGCCTGTACCGGTACACGAACCGGGAATCCACCCTGGATGCGATTCGGGAGAAGCTGGTGGACCGGCTGGGCGGATATCTCAGGATCCGGAAGGTGGACGGCGTAAGATATCTTGACTGGATCACCCTTCCGGAGTACGGAAAATACTGTGAGCAGCCCATTGAGTTTGGCACGAACCTGCTGGACTACGCGGAGAACTGCAGTGCGGAGGATCTGGCAACGGCGGTGATCCCACTGGGGGCCCGATTGGAAGAGAGTCCCATTGAAGGCCTGGAGGCTTATACGGACATTACATCGGTCAACGGCGGCGTGGATTACTTATACATCCCGGAAGCTGTAGAGCGTTACGGCTGGGTGAAGAAGGTGGTCACCTGGGATGACGTGACGATCCCGGCCAACTTGAAAAAGAAGGGGGAGGAGTGGCTCAAAGATCACCAGTATGAGAGCCTGGTGCTGGAGCTCACCGCTCTGGATCTGTCGGATCTGGACAGTGATTATGAAGCGTTCGCCCTGGGAGATACGGTCCATGCATCCGCCTGGCCCTACGGGATGGACAGAACCTTCCCGGTACAGGAGATGACCATATACCTGCAGGAGCCGGATAGGAACAGGCTGACACTTGGTACGACTGTCCGGAAGAATTATACTACGCAGATGAAGGATTCGAATAAAAAGGTCAGTACCGAACTGGATAACGTCCGCCAGACCACAAGATGGATGCAGTCCGCCATCGACAACGCCACGGCCATGATGACCGGTTCCAAGGGCGGATATAAGATATCGGAATACGATGAGGACGGCCGCTGGCTCCGAGACCTGTACATGAATGCACCGAAGAAAGAGGATGCTTCCCTGGTGATGCAGATCAACATGAATGGTATCGGATTTTCCAGGGAGGGGTTCGAAGGACCATACAAGAACGCATGGACGATAGACGGTGTATTCCTGGGAGAGTTCATCAAGGCCGGATCTGTTACCGCGGAGAAGCTGTCTGCGGAATATAAATCAGGGGTCACTGAGGAGATCACGGCGAAGTTTGATGTGGCTGCCGGAAGGATTGAGGCGGAGGTCACCCGGGCCAAGGGTGTGGAGGCGGAGCTGAGCGCGTCCCTGAAAGTGACTGCTGATTCGGTGCAGACCAAGGTCTCAAAGGGGGAATTTGGTTCTTATGCGCAGCAGTATTATGACAAGGTGATCTACGGGTTTAACCAGAGCAGCGAATACGTGCAGATCAATCCCGGGGAGATCGCTATATACGATAACGGCGTATCGGACAGCAAAAAGCGGGCCGCCTTTAACCACAATGGGAGCCATTTTTACCGGGACGGATACCACGTGGGAAAGATCGGGACGAACCAGATGCAGTCAGACGCTTCCAAGAAGGGGCTTGTCTTCGACCTGGAAAATGAGGCGGCGTACATGTCCTGGTCCGCGGCAATGAGTGCCAACGCGAATACGTATTCCCAGAAATGGACGTATACGTTGAAGAGTGTTGGAGGGCAGGCGGCGGATACGCTGAACGCGGGATGTGATGTCGATATGCATGGGTATACCCTGAAAAATGTGGATCTGGAAAGCGTGAGGGTGGGGAATACCAGGACTTGGGAGGGGGAAATCCCGATCATAACGGACATCTGGGATAATGGGGATGGTACCATAGGATGGTCTTACAGCACTGTAACGGTAAAAGACGGTTCTGTTATGGCGGCACCGAGGGCGTGATAACAGCGGCGGGAGCATGCCTGCGGGACAATGCTTGACAGAGGGAGGTGATGAAATGTCAAATACGGCCAGGACGGATGAAGATATCAATAAAGAAAACAGGATAGCCTGGGGCGAAGAATCCCGGACAGGAACGCGGGAGGCGGCGGTATACGTTTTCCAGGAATGTGAAAGGGAGGTCCGGGACGCCAGGGACAATGAGCAAATCGAAGGGAGGATGAAACCTTATGGAAAATAAGCGGAATAAAGAAAGCGAGATCAACTGCGGCAGTATCAGTGCCGAAAAACTGCGGGTAGATTATGAGAGGAGACTTCAGCCAGTGAAGCCGGTGACGGTAAGGCTGGATGATTTTAAGAAAAACCTGAACCGGGTGGTGGCTGACTCAGAGCTGCCGCCTTTTCTTTTGGAATTGGTTCTGGAGGAAATGCTCTCGGCCATGAGCAGGGTTGCTGAAGCGGAGCGTGAACAGGACAGGGAGTCCTGGGAGAGGGCCTGCGCAGAGCTGGAACGTGAACAGGACAAGGAATCCCAGGGGAAAACTTGCGAGGATGGTGAGGGAAATGGCTGATATCAGCAAAGAGGTACAGGAACTCCGTGATGCGGTCTACGGGGAGGAGGTCAGGGAGGGATTTATCTCCATGGCCGAGAAGGTGAACACCGAATCTACCGCGGCCAAAGAGGCGGCAGTCAACATGGCGGAAATGGCGGCGGAGGCAGTGCTGAACGCCAACACGGCAGCCGACAGGGCGGACGCTGCAGTTACCAAAGCGCAGAAAACGGCAGCGGATATCCAGGAAGCGGCAGAGAGAGGGGATTTTTCCGCAACGATAGCGGTGGAAAGTGTGGTCACCGCGGATGCCGGGGGTCAGGCGTCCGTAGAGAATATCGGGACAGAGAAGGACGCCAGGTTCCGTTTTACGATCCCGAAGGGAGATAAAGGCGACAAGGGGGAGGATGGAACTTCCGTCAATATCAAGGACAGGCTGGATTCGGAACAGAACCTGCCTTCGGAAGGGGAGAAAGGGGATGCGTATATCATCCAGGGAGAGGTCTACGTCTGGGACGGAATGCAGTGGAACAATATCGGAATGATCCAAGGGCCGAAAGGCGACCCGGCCACGATCCGGATCGGGGAGGTGACCAGCGGAGAATCAGCGTCGGTGGAGAATGTGGGGACGGAAAAGGATGTGGTCCTGAATTTAACCATTCCAAAGGGGAAGGATGGTACATCCATCGGCATTGGAGAGCCGGAGATCTCGGTGGATACCGGGACCGGGGAACCTTATGCAGAGGTCACGGTCAGCGGTCCGGATGACGCGAAGGTATTTTCATTTGCATTTCACAACCTGAAAGGGGAACCGGGAGCGGAAGGCGCCATCGATGAAAACGCGGTGGTCAAATTTACCGCCGCCGCAGAACTGGGGAATATCCAGAGCGGGGAAACTCTGGCGGTCATCCTGGGAAAGCTGGAAAAACTTATCTCAGAGATGAAGGATATTGCTTTTTCCGGAAAATATTCCGACCTTACAGGCGCCCCGGAGGATGTGGGCGATCTGACCAACAATGCAGGATACGTCACTACAGATACCTGGAAAGCGAATACGGCAGACAGTGAGGGCTATGTGGCATCCGGAAAAGGCCAGGCGGACAAGGTCTGGGGTACGGACGGAGAAGGGAATCCGGGCTGGGTGGACCGGGTGAAGGCGGAAGACCTGAAAAACGATTTTGTCAGTAAATCCGGCGATACGGTGACGGGAACCCTGAAAGCGCAGACCTTGGTGATCGGGACGGCGCCGTCAACAGAAATCGGCGCGATATGGATTGGATAAAAGGAGGAGCGGATCATGTTTGATGTAGATTATATTATTCCCTGTTATGGGAGTCCGGATATCATACGGCCGGGATTGCGGAGCCTGGCGAACCAGTGGCACAGTGAATTTCTGCATGTGATCCTGGTGGATGACTGTTCCCCGAATACAGACTGCGGCTACCAGGACCTGGTTGATGAATTTCGGCCATATCTGGATATCCGGTGTATCAGGACACCTGAAAATATGGGACAGGGATTAGCCAGGCAGTGGGGGATCGACCATTCCGACCACGAATATTTTATGTTCCAAGATGAAGATGACATGCTGGCCAACGCCCTGGCGTTTTCCATTTTTATCGGGGCGGTGGAGGATAATATTTACCAGAAGGAGGAGGACACAGGCGGGGAAGGGAATATCTATATCCTGGATGAGGAAGGAAAGCCGGTCATTGACAGAACAAAAAAGTCGGTGGCGGTCGTGTCCGGCCCGCTGTTTGAATTTGACGACCATCATACCCGGGTGATCGAGGCGGGCAACCGGATCTGGGTCAATGCCAAGCTGTACAACAGGAAGTTCCTGGAAAAGCACAATATCCGGTTTAATGAGGCCCAGAGCCGGCATGCGGAGGATTATTATTTCATGAACTGTTTCTTCTACTGCCTGGATCATGATCCGGATTATATGGGGGTTCTCCTGGACGATCACCAGCTGACCTACCTGTGGTATCCTAACGAGGGAAGCCAGAGCCGGAAGGACCCGCACTATGGTTTTATGCTGTCAGGATATACGATGAACGGTTCGGTGAATATCCTGGAGTTTATGAAGGACACGAAACGGCATCAGATCGAGTGGAATGAGGAACGGGAAGCCAAGTACCGGCACACGGTCCTGAATATGACGGTCTATTCGTATTTCACGTTCCTGTCGTTTATCCGGCGCGTAGCATCCACGGATTATGTCCCGGCGCTGGTGCTGGACTGGTATATGCTGCGGGATTCCTGCAACATGCTCCGGGAGAAATGCAGGGAATACTATGATTCTTATACATATACGGAGAAGATCGACGAGTATTATACGGTCCGGCATTTTTCGGATGTGCAGTTCACAGAGCCGTGGGTGGATCTGGATACGTATATTGTGGATGGCTGCGAAGAACTGGGATGGGATTATGGGGAGCTGCTGCGGTGTAAGGAGACGTACAGGTTCAATGAGTGGGGGCTGTTGGTATGAGTGGTCTGGCAGTCAGGAATAAAAATGGGGAGCTGCTGCAGTATACAGGAACCCAGTTTGAAGGATTAGAAAATACAGGCACGCATCATCTGTGCGTACGGACAGGGGCTGGGACGGATGATGTGGTAAAGTACGGGCTGACGTCCGCGCCTCTGAATGATAAGTATAAGGCGCTCAAGATGCGGATACCGGACAACGCGGGAGGGAGGGAAGCGTATATTGCGCAGAGGTATTCAACCAGTGTTTCTGCTTCGGCATCGAAAACGTATACCACATCCAGGGCGAGTAATTATGTGTCGTCTACTACTTTGAGGACGGCGAGTAGTTCGAGGCTGAGTACGGGGAATGCTACCAGGGTGAGTACGCATGCACCGATTTATTATGGTTCATCCCCTATAATTTTTACAACGACATCATCAGACAAATTCAATGGGTCGTGGCAGGTAGGTGTGAAAGGGCGCTTACTTACCAATTCATCCGGTACATCTATATATACTAGCGTCCTTGCTTATGCGAATATAAAGGTTACAAGTTATGACACTTTGTGGGGGGATGGTACTGCATCCGTGACCGTTACTAGAGGCGCATATTCCGTAACAAGAACCCAGACATCCAGGGTGAGTAATTATGTGACATCTACGACCTTAAGGACGGCAAGCAGCAGTAAACTCAGCACCGGGAACGCAACGAGGAGCTCTGCGTACAATACCAGCAGCAGTGTGTCAACCACAAGCTCAAAGCTGACCCATAACGCAAACCTATGATCTTCCGGCCAGGCTTCATCAGGCTATCGGCAGGCGGCCAGATGCCGGGGGAGAACGGGAGATAAAGCAAAGCCCCACAGGCAGGGTCTTATTTTTATGGAGCCTTTTAGAAAAAAGTACATCAAGAACAGGAGGACATTATGAAGATTCGTGCAGAACCGTCAAGTCTTGATCAGATATCTATTTAATGTGATTTCAAGGAAAGGGGAGAATGTATATGAACGTGAACTACAAATTTATTTTCGCTGCGGCTTTCGGTTTTTTATCCTCACTGCTGGGGGTGTTAGCAATACCGGTCCTGCTGGTAGTGCTGTGTAACATCATTGACTATGCCACCGGTCTGATGGCGTCCCCGTACCGCTTACAGGATATCAATTCCTATAAAAGCATCCGGGGGATCTGGAAAAAGGTGTGTATGTGGCTGCTGATCGTAGTGGGAGCCATCATCGACCAGACGCTATTGTACGCTTCGGACACAGTAGGAATCCGGATGCCGTTCACCTTTTTTGTGGCCTGCATCGTGGCGCTGTGGATTATCTGCAATGAGATCATCAGCATCCTGGAGAATGTGAAGGACATGGGAGTAAAGATCCCCGGCTTCCTGGAACCGCTGGTCAGGAACATCAAATCCCAGGTAGAAGACATGGGCGAACAGCAGAAAGATAATATAGAAAAGAAACACAGAGAGGGCGAATGACCGTCCTCTCTTTTTGCGCCGGCGCAAAAGTCCGGCAGGAAGGAGAAATGTATGCCAAAACTATTTTACATTGCGGGACACGGTGCCGGGGATCCCGGAGCATCTGGAAACAGATATCAGGAAGCGGAAAGGGTCCGGGCACTTGGAAACAGATTAAAAGCAATCGGCGGAGACAACGTGATCCTCGGGGATTTTAGCAGGAACTATTATGCTGACAATGGGATCAGTACGATGAACATACCAAAGGATTACCTGATCCTTGAAGCGCACATGGACGCGGGGCCGCCATCTGCCAGGGGCGGGCATGTTATCATTAACGCAGGATTCACGGCGGACAAATATGATTCCGCACTTGCGGCTATGCTTTCCAGGATCCTTCCAGGCCGTTCCAGTATGATTGTTGGAAGAAATGACCTTGCAAATCCGAGCAGAGCAGCCGCACGTGGGTATAATTACCGTCTGGTAGAATTTGGATTTATTACAAACGCAGAGGATGTCCGGATATTTAATTCCAGGATGGATGATATTGCATGCGGAATCCTGGATGCGTTTGGAATCGGAAAATTGGAGATAAGATCAGAGGAGGAAGAAGACATGAGAGAGATCGTTCAGGCGAAAAATGGAAAAGGTCAGTATTATTTTGACGGATATACGTTACATCCGTTTGCATCAGGAGCAGAGAAGGACGTTATTATGAACATGTACAAGCGACATACAGGAAAGAATCTAAAAACACATGTTTATTCGGATGCCGACTTTGAAAAGCTGATCAAGGTGCTGGCCCGCACTGCAAAATAGGCTCCGCAGCCGGACAGTGACTGAATGGGAAGGTGCGCCGGTATCGGCGGCCGCCCGGCAGGGCGTGCAGGTTCGAATCCTGTCTGTCTGGCGGAGTTTACTGAGGAGAAACAGAAGGCAACATGTCCTTATTTGCATACTGGATTAAAAACACCCACGGCCCGGAATTAAAGTTTATTCAGGGCCGTGGATTTTGTCGCTAATTTGTCACTAACGTATTTGAAGTTTCTTCATATTTTTATGAAGTAAAAAGAGGTTATCAATGTTTCGAAAACCCAGTGTTTGCAAGGGATCGTGGTAAAAACTGCATGACGCTTATAACTGCGTAAAAAAATAAAACTTTATGTGGCGGACAAGTTCAACCTGCAGGCGGAGCCGGATTTTAAAAAGCAGTTTCCGGAGCAGCTGTCCCGTCTGAACATGGAATACATCGACTTCTATCTGATCCATGGGATCCAGGACGCGTGGATGGACCAATTTCTGGAAAGCGGCGCGCTCCGGTATTTTGATGAATTAAAAAAGCAGGGCAAGATCAAGAACCTGGGCTTTTCTTTTCATGCGTCGCCGGCATCGCTGCGGAAACTGCTGAAAATATATCCCTGGGATTTTGTACAGATCCAGCTCAATTACCTGGACTGGTACTATGGAGACGCAAAGGAACTTTATGAGATTCTGGAGGAGGCAGAGATTCCGGCCATGATCATGGAACCGGTCCGTGGAGGGAAGCTGGCAAGCCTGACACCGGAAGCAGAAGCCATTTTCAAAGAAGCGGATCCGGAAGCTTCCATTGCTTCCTGGGCGCTGCGGTTTGTGATGAGCCGTCCCCAGGCGCAGGTCGTATTGAGCGGAATGTCCAATCTGGAACAGGTGGAGGACAATCTGCATACATTTTCAGAGACAGCATTTTTGACGGAGGAAGAGGAAGCGCTGGTAAAAAAAGCAACAGATGAATTTCGATCCAAGGTCGGGGTGGGCTGTACGGCCTGTCATTACTGTACACCGAACTGCCCTGTCGGAATCGATATCCCGAAGGTCCTTTCCCTTTACAATGACGTGAAGCTGGTAAATGAGGAATGGAGGGCTACCTTTGCGGATGCCATGCCGGAAGGAAAGCGCCCGGAGGACTGCGTCGAGTGCGGCGCCTGCACGGGACACTGCCCCCAGAGTCTGGATGTGCCCGCGATCATGAAGGAGATGGCGGAGATCCGGAAGAAATTCCAGAAGGAACAGTAGATGATGCCGTGATATTGAGCGGAATGTCCAATCTGGAACAGGTGGAGGACAATCTGCATACATTTCAGAGACAGCATTCCTATGATAAGTTCCTTCTGCAGAGAAAACATATCTAAATACTCTTGATACGCATGCTGATTCCACTCAGAATATGAGGGCGCAATCAATGAGGTTATCTCCTGAATCGTAAAACGGATATCTTTTATATTAGATTATACATATAAGTATGATAGCGAAAGCATATTATTTCCGAAATAGGAGATGGTGTGCTTTTTGTATACCCAAGTACACCCCTTATGAAACGGCTGGATGGCCATAATGGGGAGCCCTTGGGTATGACATGAAATATATATAGTAAAAAACTATGGTTATGAATAAACAATAGGTATTTGCTATTTCTTTAAGAGACAACTATAATTAGATACAGAAAAGGAATAACAGTTTTTCAAAAAACGAGGAGTGATGTCATGAAGAAAAATGAGCTTGCTATATTATGCATGGCTCCTGCAGTGGGAGTCATACTGCCAGGGTGTAAGGATCAGAGTGTTTCGCCCGGCGGCAGGGGAGATACTTTGAGTATTCAGAGGAGTTTTTGCAGGCAGTTTAGGACAATCCGCTTTTGGAGGGCTGGGGGAACAAGATTGTGCAGAGCAGCGACGGGGAATGAAAATGGATAACAGAAGGATTGGATTGGAGAACATAGTCTCCTACGGATCAAAAGAAGCAGTCATTCAAAATCTGAGAGATGCGGGATGCAGTCAGGATATGATTGAATGCTGCATGACCTCTCTGGACTGCGGGGAAAAAACAGAACTTTTAAAGCAGTTGGAACATCACAGAAAGAGTCTTCTTCACAAAGTACATGAAGAGGAAAAACGCATTGACTGTCTGGATTATCTGGTATATCAGATCAGCCGATGCCGATGACAGGAATCAGAACAAGAGTAACCTTATGAAACGGCCGAATGGCCATAATGGGATGCCCTTGGGTAAACTTTATGAAACGGAGGAAATCAGACAATGAAAGTAATTGAAAACCAGACTTTTGACATGGAACGCGCGCTTTACGGATGTAATGGGATTGCAGTAAGGAACTGCTCTTTTGACGGGCCGGCAGACGGCGAGAGCGCTTTTAAAGAGGGAGAACAGATTGAGGTATCGGACTGCTTTTTCAATCTCCGTTACCCCTTCTGGCATGACCGGGGGCTGACCATCACGGATTCGGAAATGACCCAAGGCTGCAGAGCCGCGCTGTGGTATTGTGACCAGGTGGAGATTGCAGATACGAAGCTGCACGGGATCAAAGCGCTTCGGGAATGCAGCAATGTCCTCATCCGGAACTGCGATATCATTTCACCGGAATTTGGCTGGTCTGTGCGGGGAATCCGTATGGAAGACACCACGGCGGTGAGTGAGTATTTTATGATGCGCTCGGAGGATCTGACATTCAGAGGCGTTCATTTTACAGGAAAATATTCCTTCCAGTATATCAAAAACGCTGTCTTTGAAAACTGTGTGTTCGATACAAAGGACGCGTTCTGGCACGGAGAAAATATCACCGTCAGGGACAGCGTGGTCAAAGGTGAATATCTGGCATGGTATTCCAACGGGCTGACCCTGATCAACTGCAGGATCGTCGGAACCCAGCCTTTGTGCTACTGTAAAAATTTAAAACTGGTTGACTGTGAAATGGTCGGCACGGATCTTGCTTTTGAAAAATCCGAAGTGGAAGCGGTCCTTACAACAAAAGTGGACAGTATCAAAAATCCCAGATCCGGACGGATCTACGCACCGGAGCTGGGTGAGCTTATCATGGACGATGAAGAGGCAAAAGGCCAGGTGCTTATTGCCGGACGGGAAAAGAATGATTGTAAAATGTGCAGTTGTGCCTGATAAGAAGCCGAAGGAAAACAAAAAGGAAAACAAAATGGAGGCCGCGTCTGGGCAAGACGTGGCCTGTAACAGTTACTGTTCACACGGTGTCGTGCACTCGCTGCACGGCATCCGGCCAATTCAGTGATGGGGCGGGCATCCAGCCCCTCGCCGGCAGGCGACTTTTCAATGGGCTGGATGCCGTTACTGTGAGCACCCGGCCAGGGTGTGAACAGTAACCTGTAACAATTTTTGTTGGTGTGATCCCGGAATATGTATAGCGGAAGCTTCCTGAATATGCTAATATATTGTGTAAAGTGCTGCAGAGCACTCTCGGAAACTCCCTTGCACCCATCTTTGCGGCTGATTTTCCGCCAGAAGCACCCAAATTTAATCAACGTACGTTCCACGTACGCCTCATAAATTTGTGCACTTCTGACAAAAAATCATCTCACAAATCTGGGCACAAAGAGTTTCCGAGAGTACTCCTGCATGTGAATGGAGGAATGAGATGATAAGGATAGCGGTTGTGGAGGACGATGAACTTTATATTTCCCAGCTTTTAAAGCACCTGGAAGATTACCAGAGGGAGGAAAAGGAAGAATTTAGTATCCAGGTTTACCGGGACGGGGACGGGATCACGGCAAATTATAAGGCGCAGTACGACATCATCCTGATGGACATCCAGATGAAATTTGTGGACGGGATGACGGCGGCGGAGGAGATCCGCAGGGTGGATTCCCAGGTGGTGATCATGTTTATCACCAATATGCCCCAGTATGCGATCCGGGGCTATGAGGTGGGCGCGCTGGATTATATTTTAAAGCCGGTTTCCTATTTCGCATTTTCCCAGAAGCTCAAGCGCGCGATATCCAGATTGAAGCGGGGAGAAAAGAAGTTTGTGGTCGTTCCCATAAAAGGCGGAGTTCAGCGGGTGGAGGTATCGGACATTTATTATATCGAAAGCGAAGGCCACAATCTGGTCTACCATACCCGGGAAGGGAATTTTATTTCCGCCGGGACGATGAAGAGCGCGGAAAGCGCCCTCGCGGATATGCATTTTTCGCGGGGCAACAAGGGATACCTGATCAATTTGGAGCATGTGGAAGGGGTTCGGGACAAGTGCGCAGTGGTAAAGGGAGAGAGCCTGCTGCTGAGCAGACCCAGGATGAATGCGTTTATGCAGGACCTGACCAAATACTGGAGTGAGGTGAAGTAGAGATGGGTGATTGGGCGGCAGGGCAGATCCTTCCGGATATCCCGCGGTTTTATACGGCTCTGGCAGAATGGCTGTCCTGCCTTCTGTGTATGCGGGAGCTGGTCCGGCGCTATTCCGGATGGAAATTCTGGGGGATCGCGGGAGCTGCATTTTTGGTACAATCCGTGTTTCTGGTCCTGACCGGAGGGCTGGACGGGCCGGTCTGGCTGATGTGCATGGCGGCGGCCGTATTTCTGATGTTTTGTTTTCTGCGGATCAGCTGCGGGAGCAGCAGTCTGGATGTGGGGTATGTCTGTGTCAAGGCATTTGTCCTTGCGGAGTTTATGGCTTCCCTGGAATGGCAGCTCCACTGCTTTTTCTTTTATGGAATGGGATATGAAAGCGGCTGGACGGGGCTGTTGCTCCTGCTGGCAGTTTACGGAGGAACCTGCCTTGTGACGCGTGGGATTTCCAGCCGTTATATCTCCGGGACAGAACGGATGGATACGACCGGGAGAGAGTTGCTGTTTGCCGCTGTCATCGGTCTTTCCGTATTTTTGATGAGCAATATCGGGTTTGTCTATTCCCAGACTCCGTTCAGCGGGAAATATGCCTCAGATATTTTTAATGTGCGGACTCTGATCGACCTGGGAGGTCTGGCGATCCTGGTGGCCTACCACATCCAGCGGCTGCATCTGCGGGCCCAGCATGATCTGGAGAGTATGGAGATGATCCTGCACAACCAGTACACCCAGTACCAGCAGTCCCAGGAAACGCTGGATCTGATCAATTACAAATATCATGATCTGAAACACCATATCATCGCCCTTCGGGCAGAGGAAAATAAGGAAAAGCGGAATGCCTATCTGGATAAGATGGAGGATGAGATCCGGAATTATGAGGCGCAGAATAAAACGGGAAATCAGGTCCTTGACACGCTTCTGACTGCCAAGAGCCTGTACTGCATGCGGGAAAAGATCGCGCTGACCTATGTGGTGGACGGCGCAAGACTGGATTTCATGGATGTGATGGACATCTGCTCGATTTTCGGAAATGCCCTGGACAATGCCATTGAATGTGAGAAGAAAATTCCGGAGACGGAAAAACGGATGATTCATGTGTCCATGTTCGTACAGCAGACATTTTTGATCATACGGTTTGAAAATTACTGCGAAGGGGAGCTGGACTTCGAGCAGAATCTGCCGGTGACCACGAAGAAACAGGCGGAATTTCATGGATATGGGCTGAAGAGCCTGAGACATACGGTGCATAAGTATGGCGGTGAAGTGGATATTGATGTGGAGGACCAATGGTTCAGATTGAAGATATTGATTCCGCTGTGAGCGTTAAGCGGCGAAAGAACAGCCTGTCCGGTTTGATATTTATTGTTCTTGCTTATCATCAAAAAGATAAGCAAGAATTTTTTTGTTACTATTCACAGTCATTTCACTCACATGCGCAAAAACAGCCAGCAAAGCTGTCCGCCGATGCTGCGCATCTTGACTTTTTGCTTATGTGTGTGAAGTGACTGATTCCAGTCAGATAAAAATTGTCAGTCAGTTTCTCACAAGATGCGCTTGACGAATCTGACTGACAGTTTTTATCTGACTGTGAATAGTAGCATTTTTTTATATTAAATAGTAATAAATACTTTACATTTAGAATGGAATAGTTTATAATATGGGCGATAAGAAAATTTATCAAAATTTGAAAGGTGATATCTATCAATGGCAAGCGAAAAAAATGTCAGTAAAATCATGAAAGAATTAGGGTTTGAACCCAAAGAACATGCCTGTATCGTTGTAAAGTATGCACCCGACGATTCTTTATGCGGCAAGTTGTCCAATTTTTTTACTTTGGAATATTACATCATGCAGCTGTGTGAAAAAGAAATTGTTTTTCTGCCCCTCCAAACGATCTTTGGTGCAGGTATGTTTCCGAAGAAAGAAATTGCATTGCAGATCCCTTATGATACACTCCGGTCTGTAAAGATTACTGAGGTCGAAAAAACATTAAATTATGAAGTCTCCTTCACAACAGATACGGACACCATACGCCTCTCAGTGCATAAAAAAGAATGGAGTGAATTTCGTACCTCTGGAACAGTTGCAACAGGAAACACTTTTCTGAATATTGGAGGATTCGCAGCTACTAAGAGCTGGAAGTCGATCAATTGGCACAGGCAAAACCTGGACAACACGTTTTCTTATTTGCAGAATTTACCACAATCAGCAAAGCCGGCCGAGACAGTCAATAGCAACATGAACGCCGCTGCGGGCTGCTGCTGACAGCTTCGCCTGTCCTTGCCGGTGGGGAATCAAAAGGGCGGCAGCAAAAATGCCGCCGCCCTCTTTAAGCACCAGTGCTCATTATGTTATTGCTTTCTCAAAACATAAAAATAGAACGATGTATTTTGATTTTAACTTAAACTTAATACAGATTTTTTTGTAACTTCATCATAAACTGTAAATGTTATTATGAAGAGCCGTGTGCGGGAAAGCCGCACGCACGGCTCTGTGAGGGGCTGGCATCGTGAGGTACCTGTCTACTCGACTGGAGGAATTAAGTATGGATAAGGACAAAAGAAAATTAACAGAAAAAGAATTGAAACGTAAAGATTGCTTTGAAAAAATAAGCTCTGAAATGCAACAAAAAGGATATAAAATGAAGAATGTGGTTATCAATACACAAAAAGCAAAGTATTTAGCTCTTTTAGTCATGTTTCCGTTTATAGCTTTAACATTTTGGCTCTACAATAATGTGAATGGTTTTAATTTAGATGGAATTTCCTGGGGATATGTTGTGGCGTTGCCTCTGCTTATTCTATGCCTGATTATCGTGCATGAGCTGATACATGGAATTACTTGGGCGATTTTTGCAAAAAATCATTTTCACGCAATTGATTTCGGAATCGTTTGGAGTACTTTATCTCCATATTGCACTTGCTTCGAACCGTTGAAAAAGTGGCAATATCTGTTAGGAACTGCTATGCCTACATTGGTTTTAGGAGGTGGGGGTGCAGTGGTTGCGGTGATGACAAATCAGCTACTACTATTTTTTGCGGCAGAATACATGATTTTATCAGGTGGCGGAGATTTTCAACTTATACTGAGAAGTATATTAGCTGATAAGCGAGAAAGTTTGTATTGCGCCCATCCTTACGAATGTGCTTTTGTAGTTATTGAGAAATAGGAACGAATACTACAAATTCACACTTGTAGGACAAAAGAAAATCGGGACGCGGCAGCTATCACATAGCCACCGCACCCCGGTTTTTTATGGGTGCAGAGATTGGATCGTTACGCAATAGAACGGCATTTTCGGGGGTAAAGGTATAAATCCCTTACTGTTTCATTTTCCCGCCCGGAAAGCCGCATAAATCAAGGCCTATTTTTCCCCTATTGCGTCACATTCGCCCGCATTTTTCTCATGCGCTCGGCGGTCTGTCTGCGGGTGATACGCTTCCGGCAGTCCGGGCAGTAAACAGCCCGGTTGGAGCTGGACGCAAAGGGCGCATTTGATAGTCACCGCCACGGCGCGGGAGATCGCAGAGGTTGAGGGTGAGGAAAAATAAATGCTGTCCGGCTAAAATTGAACAGGAACTAAGAAGCGTTGTAATCTTTTTTGAGATTGCAGCGTTTTCTTTTGTAAAAGTCCGTCATTTTAGGCTTTTTCGGTGTTGTAGGTAGTAGGAAGAACTTTCGTAGCAAGCATAGTAAAGGAGTACCCTTTCCGTATTTCTGCCCGTCCTGTCGGTCAGAAATTGCTTGTTGGGAAGTGTCCCAAACCCTCTATGAGAACGGAAAGGAGCGAAAAACCATGAACGGACGCAAAAGGACGGTACAGGTCAAATTCTATGTGACAGAGGAAGAACGCAAACTGATTGAGGAAAAAATGAAGCTCGTCCCCACAAACAACATGGCGGCGTATCTGCGCAAGATCGCCATTGACGGGTACATTATCCAAGTAGACCACACGGACATAAAGGCAATGACAGCGGAGATACAGAAAATCGGGGTGAATGTCAATCAGATCGCACGCCGCATAAACGCGACGGGGAACGCCTACAAAGAGGATATAGAGGAAATCAAGGGGGTGCTTGCTGAAATATGGCGGTTACAAAGATTAAGCCTGTTAAAAGCGCTTTGAGCAAAGCCCTTGAATATATCGAAAACCCGGACAAGACGGACAATCAAATGCTCATATCCTCTATCGGGTGCAGCTATGAAACGACAGATATTGAGTTTGGCTATACCCTCTCGCAAGAGCGGGATAAGGGCAACAACTTAGCCTTTCACTTGATACAGTCCTTTGCGCCGGGGGAAGTGGACTATCAGAAAGCCCATGAGATCGGGCGGCAGCTTGCCGACGCAGTAACAAAGGGGCAGCATGAATATGTACTCACGACACACATTGACAAGGGGCATATCCATAATCACATTATTTTCTGTGCGGTCAATTTCGTAGATCATCACAAGTACGTTTCCAACAAACGGACGTATTACGGCATACGCAACATGAGCGACAAGCTGTGCCGGGATAACGGGCTTTCCGTCGTCGTCCCCGGCAAGCGCACCCGGACCGTCAAAGTTCCTAAACAGCAGCGCGGCGGCGTCAGTCTGCTTATCGACATTGAGAATAGTATCAAGGCGGCGCAGAGCCGGGGCTATGAACAGTGGGCGAAAATCCATAATCTGAAACAGGCGGCAAAGACTATGAACTATCTCACCGAAAACAAGATTGAACAGTACGCGGATTTAGTCAGCCGGCTTGCGGAAATGGCAGCGGAAAGCGGACAGGCGGCAGACGCATTGAAGAACGTCGAAAAGCGGCTTGCGGAAATGGCGGTGCTTATTAAGAATGTTTCTACCTACCAAAAGACAAAGCCCGTCTATGACGCATACCGCAAGGCAAGGAACAGGGAGAAATACCGCGCCGGACAGGAACAGGCGATTATCCTACATGAAGCCGCCGCAAGGTCGTTGAAAGCGGCGGGTATTGCGAAGCTCCCGAACCTCGCCGCGCCGCAATCGGAGTATGAAGCCCTCCAAGCGCAGAAAGAAGCCCTTTACGCCGATTATGGGAAGCTGAAAAAGTAAGCCGCTTCTGTATATCATATAAATTATTTTTATATAAATGTTGGGTATTTTATACATGAAAGGAAAGAAAATACCATCCTCATTCAGGGGATCAAGAGCATGGCGTAAGATGATGTGAAGTATACGTTATCTGATTTTCCTTAAAATCAGCAATGCAATATCAGTCGTTAAAAGAAACAGGGTATAAACTGTCTGTATCCCATTTGCTAACCGAACGATGTTATCCATAGCCCACGGCATTAAAAATGCGAAAATATTCAAGAGGAAAAACAACACGACATAAGAAATCAGCGAAGCCGTAGCGACCAGCCCTCGTCCTCTTTCATCTCTTCCCTCTTTCGAAAAATAGAAGAATAGGAAATAACCCAAAAACAGGAAACCAAAAACTGCGTTTATCTGCATAAAGGTTCTGTTGTCAAATAAACGAGTCAACCATTCAATCATTTAACATTCCTCCCTAAAGTCAAATAAATCTTCAACCGTAACTCCAAACACTTTTGCTATACTGTATGCAAGCAGCATAGAGGGATTATAACGATTTCGTTCAAGCTGCATAATTGTCTGCCTTGATACACCCACCAAATCGGCAAGCTCTTGTTGTGTCATTCTTTTTGTGGCTCGATATATATGAATCTTACTATCAAACTGATATTTGCTCTTTTTAGCCACAGGCTCACCGCCCTTCATTGTTTTTCATTTTTTATACAGTTATAAGCATAACATATTTCTTGTATTTTGTCGATGAAAGATTTGTAGTGATCTGATTTACATTGTTACAGTTCACGGCCCAACCGGCCGCGAACTGTAACGCATCCAGCCCATTGAAAAGTCGCCTGACGGCGAAGGGCTGGATGCACGCAACTGCTATTTTACTGGCCGGATGCCTTTCAGCAGGGTGCAAGGCACCGTGAATAGTAACTTTACATTACCATACATGTACTAGTGTTGCATTAATAATTGAGTAATAAGTGCTCGCTGTCCATGCCATTACTGCGTTGGAGTCAGTCAACGATGCTACCGGCATCGCCTCCTTCCTCCGCCTTGTACTGACATGAACATCGAACGCTTATTACTTCAAAATTAATGAAACATTGTACTAGAAAAAAGGCTTATAGCCACAGAGAAGCCCGCCTGGTAGGATGAATATTTTGTTGGGCAAATCAGACAAAAATAGAATATAAAAATTGTGCAGATTGTACAAAACAAACACAATTTATGCAGAAATCAAGCAGTTTATGCGAAAATCTGCACAATCGGAAAAAGTATGCTAAGATTCCTTCCAGAACAGAAAAACCTCCCTGTACGGCTCACAAAATCAGGCGCGGTGAGATCCGGAACAGGGAGGCGATCAAAAGGAGGAGAAAGCGGTGGGAATCCTGCAGTCGCTGCAGGACGCAGGTTACGAGACGAACCAGACTCTGACCGACCTGTATACGGAGTACCGGGCAGAACGTCCGGAGATGAGTATGCACTATCAGGACTGGACCCTTCCGGAGCCGACCGCAGATGCCTACACGGACTCCATTATGAGCGAGGCAAAGGATTTCTCCGACACGGCAGTCATCGTGATCGGCCGCTCCGGCGGGGAAAACGCGGACCTGCCGACAGACATGTACGGGGTGATCCACGGTACATATGATCTGGCAAATGTGGTGTCCAGCGCGCCGGATAACTTTGATTTTACAAGATGTGCTTATACCAATAACGGCTCCTATGATGATTTCGAAGAAGGGGAATCCTATCTGGAGCTTTCCAGGACAGAGGAAGATCTGGTGGAAAAGGTCTGCTCCGAATTTGACCATGTGATTGTAGTGGTGAATGCGAATAACACGATGGAGCTGAGCTGGGTGGATGAATATGAACAGATCGGTGCGGTGATCCTGGCGCCGGGTACGGGAGCCTCCGGCTTTGCGGCTCTGGGCGAGATCATCAACGGAACCGTAAATCCATCCGGAAAGACGGTAGATACGTTTGTCAGAGATCTGACGGCGACACCCTATTACAACAACATTGGAAATCATTCTTACAATAATGTGAAGGATCTGAACGACCAGGGAGTGGCGGCGGACCCGTCTTCCATGGGAAATCTTTCCTTTGTAAACTATGTAGAAGGCATTTATGTGGGTTACAAATTCTACGAGACAGCGGCGGAAGAAGGACTGCTGAAATATGAAGATTATGTGCAGTATCCCTTTGGCTACGGATTGAGCTATACTACATTTGAGAAGGAAATCCAGAACTTTAAAGACAGCGGCGATACCATTTCCTTTGACGTGGAAGTGACCAATACCGGCGACGTGGCAGGACGGGACGTGGTGGAGATCTATTTCACACCGCCTTATGAAAACGGAGGGATCGAAAAGGCTTCCGTGAACCTGATCCAGTTTGAAAAGACAGAGGAACTAAAGCCCGGGGCTTCCGCAAAGGTTTCCTTTGAGATCACGAAGGAAGACATGGCGTCCTATGATTCGGAAGGCATCAAGATCCAGGACGGCGGTTATATTCTGGAGGCAGGCGAGTATACAGTATCTGTCCGCTCCGATTCCCATACGGTGGAGGATGAGGAAACCTTTCAGGTGGAAAAGGACATCGACTACAGCAAGGACGGCCGGGAGAGTGATATGGTAACGGCTGTGAACCAGTTTCAGGAGTATGCCCGGGGCGATTTCGAGCAGCTGTCCAGGAAAGATGGATTTGCAAATTATGAAGAGGCATGTGCGGCTCCGGCAGAGGAACAGTATGTGATGTCCGATGAAGTACGGGAAAAGGTGATCGAGAGCGCCGTAGGCACCTACGATGGCACGAAAAATAATGACGATGGGGATGAAATGCCCACCATGGAAGCGGACAACGGACTGACGCTTTACCAGCTCACCGGTCTGGATTATAATGATCCCAAGTGGGAGGAACTGCTGGACCAGCTGAGCTTCGACGATATGGCGAAGCTGATCAACATCGGCGGCTGGCAGACGACGGAAGTAAAATCCGTGGGCAAGATCGCTACCTCCGACTGCGACGGCCCGGCAGGCTTAAGCAATTTTGTGACCGGGGCATATGGAACGGCATATCCGTCCGAAGTATTGATGGCACAGACCTGGAACCAGAGCCTGGCCTATGAACTGGGACAGTGTATGGGACAGGAATACAAAGAAGCCAATAACTACGGATGGTACGGCCCGGCCATGAACACCCACCGCTCCGCGTTTGCAGGACGGAACTTCGAGTATTATTCCGAGGACGGCGTGCTGGCAGGCCGGATCGCGGCAAATCAGGTCAACGGCGCGGCAGAACACGGCGTATATGCATACATCAAGCATTTTGCGCTGAATGACCAGGAGATCAACCGGACCTCCATGCTCATGACATTTTCCTCTGAGCAGGCTATCCGGGAAATCTATCTGAAACCATTCGAGATTGCGGTCAAGGGATTTGAAGGAACCTCCCAGGCGGTGATGTCCTCCTTCAACTGGATCGGCACGGTGCCGAGCTGCGCGAACAGCAATCTGCTGAACAATGTGCTTCGGGACGAGTGGGGATTCGTCGGTATGGTAGAGACGGATTATGACGGCTCTTACGGATACATGATCACTGACCACAGCATCCGCAATGGAAATGATCTGATGCTGGGCTTCGGAAGCGCAGAATCCAATCTTCTGGAGGACCACAGCGCGACTGCGGTCAAAGCCATGCGGCAGGCATGTAAGAATATCCTGTATACGATCGGAAACAGCGGATACTACACGGTGGATGAAGATCCGGCAGGTATTATGACCAATATGACAAAGATCTTCCTGACAGTGGATGTGATCGTTGCGCTGGTGCTCGTGGGAGTGGAAGCGATCGTAATCCTGCGGTATCTGAAAAAGAAGAAGGCAGTTTCCGCAGAGTAAACGATCAGGGTGAATCACGATTTGGAACAGCGGGCCGCAGATGTGCCTGCTGTTCTGAATACGGTCATATGCAAAAAATTCCAGCTGTGTGGTTGCTAATCCGACAGGTCATTTTCATTGTAATGAATTGCAAGTAAACGACTTGTCGGATTGCAACCGCACAGCAGGAAAAATTTTAGGAAAGAAGAAGGTGAGAGACGTGGAAATAAAGAAGATTGTCCGGGAAATGACCCTGGAAGAAAAATGTTATCTGCTCTCAGGGAAAGATTTTTGGCAGACCCGTTCCGTAGAACGTCTGGGGATTCCGAATGTGACACTTTCAGACGGACCCCACGGAATCCGCAAGCAGGAAGGGGCAAGCGACCAGCTGGGGCTCAACGGGAGCCTTCCGGCCACCTGTTACCCGACGGCGGCTTCGATTGCAAATAGCTGGGACCCAAAGCTTGGGGAAGAGATCGGGGAACATCTGGGCATTGAGGCCGCATCCCAGGATGTCTGCGTATTGCTGGGGCCGGGAATGAATATCAAGAGAAGTCCGCTGTGCGGCCGGAATTTTGAATATTTTAGCGAGGACCCCTACCTGACAGGGAAAATGGCGGCAGGCTACATCCGCGGAATCCAGTCCAAAGGCGTGGGCGCGTGTCCCAAGCATTTTGCCGCAAATTCCCAGGAGCTGCGCCGTATGGCAAGCGACTCCGTAATGGATGAACGGACGCTGCGGGAAATCTATCTGACCGGTTTTGAGATTGCGGTAAAGGAAGCAGCGCCCAGATCGATCATGACCTCCTACAACCGGATCAACGGCGTGTATGCCAATGAAAATGAACATCTGCTGCAGGAAATCCTGCGGGATGAATGGGGATTTGACGGATTTGCGGTTTCCGACTGGGGGGCTTCCAATGACCATACGGCAGGCGTGGCGGCAGGCTCTCACCTGGAAATGCCCACCACCGGAGGGGATTCGGATGAGGAACTGATCCAGGCGGTGCGATCGGGCAGGATCAGTGAAGCCCTGATCGACCGGCGGGTGGAAGAGCTTTTGGCCGCCGTGCTGCCCATAAGGGAGGCTGTGGACAAGGTAAAAGGGAAAGAATTTGACAGGGAAGCGCACCATAAAATGGCGCAGAAAGCAGCGGAGCAGAGCATCGTGCTGCTGAAAAATGAAAATGGGATACTGCCCCTGGCCGAACAGACGAAGGTGGCGGTGATCGGAGATTTTGCGAAAACACCCAGATACCAGGGGGCAGGCTCTTCTGTCGTGAATCCGACTGTTATTCGTTAGTTTATCTGAACCAAAACCCCCAGTTTTTCTTCAAATAAAATAAGGTATGGGATATTTTAATCTGATGTATTTTCCGTCAGATTATTTCATCTCCATACCTTTTGTGTTATTCTTCTATCTGGTACACATGAAAAAGGACAGGAACCCTCACCGACCAAAGTTTGTGCCCCTGCCCTCACACATCATGGCGGACGGATCCGCCATAGACAAAAGATATGATAACAGTAATCACACAGGAATGCAACGAAATTTCACAGAAGCTTTATGATACCGCCATGGATTCCATCCAGACCTGCCAGTTGGAATGCTCCTGCGGACACTGCGGCTGTCTTGTGGGGCATGGGGGCTATACCCGTTATGTAAAGACATCCATGGGGAAGATTCCCCTTGCCATACGCAGGGTACAGTGCAGCCTTTGCAATGCCACCCATGCTCTCCTCCTTTCCGGTATCGTCCCCTACTCCCAGGTCCCCCTCTCAGACCATGCCGCCATAGCTTCTTCCTATGAAAATGGGATGGACGGCATGGAGGTTATGGACACAAATCCGGAACTCTCCCCAAGCCAGGTCTTTTATATCCTGTCCTTATATATCCGTTTCTGGCGGCAGCGCCTCTTAAGCGAAAGACTCCCGCTGTCCCCTGTCCATGCCCTCACTCAGCCCTGCATCCGCCTCTTCGGGCGCCAGTTCATGCAGATAAAAAATACCAGGAATCTCCTTTTTGCGCCGCCTACATAACTTTGGGTGACTTCCATGCCCAATTCCCTTATGATGGCCTAAAAACATAAGGAGGTTTCAGATCAATGGAACAAGAATACAGACACGCCATCGCGCTGATGCGTTATTCGGCCATCGCGCCGCTGATCCCCGGCCTACCGGAAGGGTACAGGAACATGGTGGACTATCTGGAGAAAACATCACAGAAAGGGGTGCTGCATCCAGACGGGGAGATCAGGAACTATGCGCCCAAGACCCTGTACAAATGGTATTTCAGCTATCAGAAAGGAGGATTTGATGCCCTCCTGCCTGCCGGGAGGAACGACTGCGGCAAGCCAAGGAAGCTCGACGATGACCTGAAAGAAAAAATCGCATACTTGAAAAGACACTATCCCCGCATGGGCGCAGCTGCCATCTTCCGGCAGTTAAAAGCGGACGGCAGTATCAAAGGCGGCGAAGTCTCCGAGTCCACCGTGAACCGGTATGTGAACCGGCTTGCCCTGGAAGCGGGGAACGTGCCTGCCCAAGACATGCGGCGCTATGAACGTCCCCATATCAACGAGGTCTGGTGCGGGGATTCCAGCGTTGGGCCATACCTTAAGACAGCGGACGGCAGGAAGCGCCGGGTGTACGTGATCGCCCTGATCGATGACGCCAGCCGCCTTGTCACCGGGGCAGGCGTGTTCTTCGAAGACACCTTCGTGAACCTCATGTCAGTGATGAAAAGCGCCGTGGCAAAGTACGGCGTGCCAAGGGTATTCAATTTCGATAACGGAAGCGCCTATAAGAACAAACAGATGGAGCTGCTGGCTGCCCGTATCGGTACCACAATTCATTACTGTAAACCCTATACCCCGACAGCCAAGGCCAAAGTGGAGCGGTGGTTCCGCACCATGAAGGACCAGTGGATGGCCTCCCTGGACATGCGGGATTTCTCTTCCCTGGAGGCCCTTTCCGGGAGCCTGTGCTCCTATGTCCGGGACTACAACCTTTCCGTCCATTCCTCCCTTAAGGAGAAATCCCCGCAGGAACGTTTCTTTTCCGAGCAGGACAAGGTACGCCGCCTTCCGGAAGAAAAGCTTAAGACGGATTTCCTCCTGGAGCTGGAACGCAGGGTCTCCGCCGACAGCGTGGTCACGATCGGGAACGTGGAGTATGAAGTCGATATGCGCTTTGCCAGGCAGAGGATCAGGCTGCGCTGCTCGCCGGACATGGAAGAGGTCTATGTGGCAGAGGCGGACGGCACGCTGGCCCCGGTAAGGCTCTTAAACAAGCGGGAGAACGCCTGCGTAAAGCGGGAGAAACTCCTCCTTTCCGAAGGGGGTGAGGGATGATGGATGTTTCACGTTTCGGGCTGGAATTCAACCCGTTCCTGAAGAATTCGAAAGAAATCCTGGTGGAGACAGCCCAGTACCGGGAAGCCCTCTTCCGCCTTTCCTACCTGGCTAAGACAAGGGGCTTCGGCCTGCTTACGGGCGGTCCAGGGCGAGGCAAGACTACCGCCGTCAGGAACTGGGCCGCATCCCTTAACCCTTCCCTTTACAAGGTGGCCTATTCCTGCCTCTCCACACTCACGGTGTCGGATTTCTACCGCAGCCTCGTAGAGGCCCTGGGCGGGCAGCCTTCCTTCCGCAAGCCCGACAACTTCCGCGCCATACAGGAGGAGGTCAGCCGCCTGTGCCTGGAAAAGAAAAAGACTCCCGTCATCATCATTGATGAGGCGAACTATGTGGGCAACGCCATCCTGAACGACTTAAAGCTCCTGTTCAATTTTGAGATGGACTCCAGGGACCGGGCCGTGGTCCTTTTGTGCGGCCTGGGCCAGTTGAACAACACCCTGCGTTTGCCCGTGCTTTCTGCTGAAGAATTGCTTCTTCCCCTTTCCCCAGCGTAGAAAGTAAAGATATCCGGCAGGCACAGGCTCTGTAAAAGGAATGTTCATCCAAATCAGGGCCTCCATTCAGAATGTTGTCATACCACTTCATTGCTTCATTTTGGCAGTATTCAAGCATCCACTGATGAATGGCCGCATAATTCCACTTATCTTCTATAGAAAGTGTTCCTTCCTTTATGAGCTTTTTATACTCATAAAGGCAGTTCATAAAATCATCGGGGTTTCTTGTCTTTTCATAGACAGCCGCCAGACGTTGCGCATAATTATCATAGGCTTCCGGATTCTTTTTATAAAAATCATCAATCGTTACCCCATAAATCCCCGCTAAAACCGGAAGTGATAAAACATCCGGTAAAGTTGTCCCGCATTCCCATCTTGAAACAGTCTGCGTATTCACATTTAAAATATCAGCTACTTGTTCCTGCGTAAAATTTTTTGCAAGACGAAATTTTTTCAGATTCTCGCAAAGCACTGTTCGTTCTATATCCATTACCTTAAAATCTCCTGTTTGAAAACTTTTACCATATTATACTCCAGAAAAGGATGAAAAATAAGGTCTTATTTCGTGATTGCTATCTTAAAATCTGTATAGTCAATAGCCCCATCTGTTTCCAGATACCGGTTGATGGTCTCCCAGTAAGGGAGCTCGCGGACGGTTTCTTCCTCTGCGCATCGTTCCCAGATATTTTCAATCATGAGATCCGAATTGAATTCTTCACTTGTTTTTCTCATACTGCTGATGTAAAATATAGAAGAAAGGATACATGAATGATTTGTCCCATGTTTGATCTCCCTTGCCCTCATTCAGCAGAAAATCATAGACACTCATAATCAGCACCCCATCATCATTGTAATACAGTGCAGGTGCATCTCTCATGATAATAATCTTCTTAAAAAAATCTCCGGTCAACATCAAAAAGCGCTGCTCTTGATAATTGTATTGATCTGCACTATCAAATATCCACTTCAACCTACGTTCAAGTTCCTGTGCCTCCTGTTGAGTGGCTTTTTTATTTTTGCTTTCAGCTTCTTGATTTCTTCTTTCCAGTATTCCTGCACATAATTGTACATACGGACACAGGTAACCTTATTCAGACAGACAAACATAGCCTTTCTGCTTGTCTACATCAAGATCCGCATTTTCAATGGCATCCAGAATCTGTTCTGTAATTTTCGGGTTATGTAAGTCCGCAATCTTTTCGCCGCGATTTTCATAATACAGCGGAACCGTAGCGCCATCTTCTACCGCTCTTTTGAAATCATAAACAGATACATAGCCGCCAAATGTACGAGCGGTAATATTGTCGCTGGACAACAACGGCGTTCCGGTAAATCCGATACGTGCCGCAGTAGGCAGTAATTTATCATAGTATCACGGTATGGCAAAACCAAAGCATGAAATGTATATTGATGACATTGTCCCGGACGGAATCTGATTTATTCACCTTGTACTTACGACGTAAATGTCGTAACTTTATCATGAACTTTCTGTGGTGCTATTGATAATTTGAGAAATTCGTGGTATCCTATACAAGAAAGTAGTGACGCAATCGTCGCAAGTACGAGGTGATTGTAATGATTAAACGAGATTATTATCTGAATCGTATGATTCATCATATGTGGAACGGCGAGGTCAAAGTCATTACCGGTATCCGCCGCTGCGGAAAATCGGTACTGCTGTTTGATTTGTTCTATGAATACCTTCTCTCGCAGGAAGTTCAGGAAGACCACATCATAAAAATCGAATTGGACCAGAGACGTTACTATAAGTTCAGAAATCCAATCACGCTTTGTGAATATGTGGAGGATCTTGTTTCGGGAAAGAAAGATGAGAAGTTCTATCTTTTCATCGACGAAGTCCAGCTTACCACTAAGATTATCGACAAAGAAAATGGTGGTATTGAGGTTTCTATCTATGATATGCTCAATGAGCTCAAGGCATATAAGAATTTGGATGTATATGTTACCGGCAGTAACTCAAAGGGATTGTCAAAAGACATTGCTACAGAGTTCCGTGGCCGTGCTACTCAAATCCATGTATTCCCTCTGTCCTTCGAGGAGTTCTACTCTCATGTAGGCGGTGACGAGCGAAAGGCTCTGGACATCTATACGCTTTACGGCGGCATGCCACGCCTGCTGGCATTAACAGATGAAAAGGACAAAAAGGATTATCTGTCCTCTCTCTGCAGCGAGCTGTATGTCAAGGATATTGTAGAACGCAACGGTATCGAACGTGAAGATATTCTGAATGACATTCTGGATTTCCTCGCCTCACAGATTAGTTCTCTGACCAACCCTACGAATATTGCCAATGCGCTGACCAGCATCAAGAACGAAAAGGTGAACTCCACTCTGGTTTCAAACTATATGCAACACATCATCGATTCGTTCCTTATTTCGATGGCAAAACGCTATGATATAAAAGGAAAAACCTATTTCAAATATCCGAACAAATACTACTACACGGATATCGGTCTTCGTAATGCCCGATTAAATTATCGCCAATACGATCCCGGTCACATTATGGAGAACATCATCTACAACGAACTTCTGCGTCGAGGATATTCCGTTGATGTTGGTGTTGTGACCGACCGTACCGGCGGCGCAAATGTACAGAAGGAAATTGACTTCGTTGTCAATGATGCGGATAAAAAAATCTACATCCAGTCAGCTTTCCAGATGGATACGGATAAAAAAGAATCCTCTGAACTGGCATCGTTGATACTGACAAAAGATTTTTTCAAAAAAATCATTGTCCGCATGGATATTCCTCATAACTTCTATGATGACAACGGAATTTTCCATTGCAATCTGATAGACCTGCTGCTTGGTCGTGTAGAATTATTCTAACCAACAAACCAAGCTTGATCCCATTTAGGAGTGGCCCTTCGGGGTTACTCCTATTTAGCACCGTCTACTATATTCTTGCGTCGTACGCATCACAACTTTCTCGTGGAATGGTACTTTTTTATGCCATTAAGGGAGGTGGCTGTTTTGGGATTTCAGTTTAACGGAATCACATCAAAGAATGTGAAAACTGCTTTTTCGTTTACCCCATCATCGATTCTAACTAAAGAATTTCTTCGTTTCAAGATTCTTCCTTCCATTATTTTATTTACGGATTCTTATTTTACTTTAAACAATCTGCTGCCGGCTTTCCCTTGACCGGTTCGCAGCACCTCAAAAACCGGTAGTTCATCAGAGTTATTGACCACAATAGCAGAAGTTGTCTTTACATCATCCGCCTTTTCAATTTCTGAAAGGCTGAACGTAAGAAGAAGCTGTCCTGCCTTGACTTTATCTCCTTCCTGTACCCTTACTATGCAGGAAATCAGATACAAGTAAAAATGCCATTTAACGATATTCAACCCCATTACATATACTTACTCATATAATTATGTGTGTCAAGGTCATACCCGATCTGCTTTTCCAACTCCCGCAGCGAAAGGCATGGCTTTTTTTCTGCTCATCTGTCATCTTGAGCCACCTACTCACCATACGGAGATTTGAACCGCTGAACGCAGAAACAGGGGCTGT
>Ga0137297_10418_pt1 | contig 32416 bp, 30 predicted proteins | sample RamsorincwithD2O_FD_97191 | JGI IMG/M metagenome (GOLD analysis project Ga0137297, IMG submission 97191) | Mouse cecal microbial communities from Vienna, Austria - Mucin amended with D2O | ecosystem: Host-associated > Mammals > Digestive system > Large intestine > Cecum | place: Austria: Vienna...
AGTTTCCTCCATTGCGCAATATTCCCGACTGCTGCCTCCCGTAGGAGTCTGGGCCGTATCTCAGTCCCAATGTGGCCGTTCAACCTCTCAGTCCGGCTACTGATCGTCGACTTGGTGGGCCTTTACCTCACCAACTAACTAATCAGACGCAAGATCATCTATAAGCGGATTACTCCTTTTCTCTTTGTATCATGCGATTCTCAGAGCTTATGCGGTATTAGCAATGATTTCTCACTGTTATTCCCCTCTTATAGGCAGATTTCTTACGCGTTACTCACCAGTCCGCCACTAACCGCTCCATTAGTAAACTAAAGGTTAAGTTCGTTCGACTTGCATGTCTTATGTGCGCCGCCAGCGTTTATCCTGAGCCAGGATCAAACTCTCATATTAAATTTTGATTTTTTACTTCGTTTTAGTTTCTCAAACTTCTTTGATACTTTGCCGACGTACTTCTGTACAATCTCCTTAGTATCTTATCGTTTTCCTTCTATAACTTGTAACTAATCAAAATGTATTTACTTTAATCAAATTTCTTTGATTGTTTTGAGTTCGTGCTCATTATTTTTTACTTTTTTGGTAGTACTTGACTACCGCAATTTTATTGGTTTCTCAAAAGATTCATTATTTACTTTTCAATGTACTTTTTGTTCCTAATTTTATGTTAGAACGCTTTTAATTATACTATAATGAATTACAAATGTCAACAACTTTTTTTAAATTTCTTAACATTTTTAGGGTAAAATAAAAAATTAGTTTTTGTTGCCTTTATTTTTTAGTTGTACCATCTTAACTAATTCATTTGTACTATATTTTATACTACCATATTTGAATATTTTAGTCAATAGTTTTTTTAAAAGAATTTGCATACACTTTTTGGCATTTAATACTTATTATAAAATTACTTTTTTATCCTATCTTATTAGAATAATTCTCGTACATATTTCTACCATTTTACAAACATACTTCCGTGCTTTAGTATATTTTTTCATTTTTTGGAAATAATTATCTTATAATATATTTTCTAAAGGAGGTTCTTTCTTTGATTAATAGGGTAGAAATTTGTGGAGTTAACACTTCTAAATTACCTGTACTATCAAATGAAGAAAAAGATGAACTTATAAAAAAAATTAAAAATGGAGATAAGAAAGCTAGACAAGATTTTATAAATGGTAATCTAAAGTTGGTACTTAGTGTTATAAAAAGATTTAGATGTAGAAACGAAAATGCTGATGATTTATTTCAGGTTGGATGTGTTGGATTAATAAAAGCAATTGATAATTTTGATTTATCTCAAAATGTTCAATTCTCAACATATGCTGTGCCTATGATTGTTGGTGAAATTAGAAGATATTTAAGGGATAATAATCCTATCAGAGTTAGTAGATCTATTAGAGATCTAGCATATAAAGCTTTAATGGTTAAAGATTCTATTATTAAAGAAACTCAACAAGAACCTACAATAGAGCAAATAGCCAAAGTGCTTAATGTAGATAAAGAAGAAATTGCTTTTAGTTTGGATGCTATACAAGATCCTGTTTCTCTTCAAGAGTCTGTATATGGTGACAGTACAGATAATATTTATATAATGGATCAAATTAGTGATAAAAAGAATACTGATGAGAGATGGACAGATAATATAGCTATATCAGAAGCAATGAAAAAACTAAATGAAAAAGAAAAAATGATTATTAATAAAAGATTTTTTGAATGTAGAACTCAGATGGAAGTAGCTGAAGAAATAGGAATTTCTCAGGCTCAAGTATCTAGATTAGAAAAAACTGCAATTAATCACATAAAAAGATTTTATAAATAATATAATGTATTATTAGGAGGTCTTTTATGGGGCAAAAAGGTATGGATTTTAGACATAAGGAAGTTATTAACATTAAAGATGGTAAAAGATTGGGATATGTACAAGATGTATGTGCTGATTTACAGTCTGGTAACATTACTTCTATTATTGTTCCACGGTACTTCTAAAACTTTTAGTTTTTTTGCTGGATCCAATGATGTTGTTATTGAGTGGAGTAAAATAAAATGTATAGGTGAAAATGTAATCTTAGTAGAAATATAAAAGAGGGAATATTCCCTCTTTCTTAATCTAACATATTTCCACAATTGTTACAAAATTTAGAATTTGATGGATTCATATTTCCACATTTCTTACACATTTTTTGTGCTGTTTCTGTATTCTTTTCTTCATTTACTTGTTCTATATTTTCACTAATTTTATCTGTTTCTTGAACTTCTGTATTTTGTACTGTTTGTTCTGTATTTGATGTTGTTTCGTTATTTTCTTGTTTTTTCTCATATGGATTATAATTTTGAGATGAACCATCTCCTGGATTTTGCCATACTGAATTTGCTACTCCATTTGTTGCTCCTCCTGTTGCCATATTCATCATTCCTATCCCCATAAATCCATTTGCTGCTCCATTTGCATTACCTGCAGCATTCTCTATTGCATTAGCATATGCTGATGTCATTCTTCCTTGTTGCATATATGTATTTGAACTTAATTCATATTCATTTATTTTCTTTTCTGATTCTTCTTCTAATGATACTGATTCTACAGCAAAGCCTACTAGTTTTAATCCTCTTCTTCTTATTTGTTCATCAAATACATTTTTGTCCATCATCTCTTTCATTTCATCTGTTTGACTTGGCATCTCTAATACTGGAATTTTGTGTTCTGAATTACCTAATTCATTTAATACATTTTGAAATGCTGCTAAAACTTCACTTCTCATTTGCTCTAATATTGATGATTTATAGTATGTTTCTGCTGTTCCTGATACTTCTTGCATAAATATTGCTGGATTATCTATTTTAAATGTATATGTACCATAACAACGTATTTTTACACTTAATGGTGATATTGTATTTGTCATTCTATTTGGTATTGGATGTGACCAGTCTTGAAATGGTATTGGTGTAGCTGTTCCAAATTTATTATCTACTATTTCTTTTATATTGAAGAAATATACAGCTTGTTCTTTTGATGTTCCACCATTGTATGTAAATCTTAGCCACATTTCTTTAAAAGTGTCTTTAAATTGTCCTGCAAAAAATGATGGTGTTGATGAACTGTCAAATGTATATATTCCATCTTCTGCTGTTGCATCTATTATTTTTCCATTATCAAATATTACTGCACATTGTCCTGGTGCAACTATTATTGTACTTCCATTTGATATAACTCCATTTGGTGTAGTTTTTCTCATCATTAATATGTCATTGTTCATATTATCACAACGGATTGCCTCCTTCCATTGATCTCCTAATGTGCTTGATATCGCACCTGCTGCTGCTTTAATTAGTCCCATAATTTCCTCCTTATTTTTAATTTTTTCTATTCAAGTTTGATAATACCCAACCATGATCTTCTGTTGTTATTACGCTATTACAATATTCACATCTTCCTGCTGATGTTACTTTTGTAGGAGCTCCACAGTTTGGACAGTTTGTTGTATTTAATCCTTCATCTTGTGTATTTGTTAGCATTCCTGTTTTTCTTATAAATGTCAATGTATATGTATGATAGTATTCGCTTGTTTTGTTGCCCTTTATTACTTTTTTAGTAGTAGCATCTATTATATAGTCTCCCATTCTTGAGTTTAAGTCTACTTTTAATATATCTTTTCCTCCGCTTTGTTCAAAAGATAAAAATCTTACCCAATTTACGCATATTCTTTCCATAACATTTATTTGATTATTTTTAATATACCCTTCTAGTTGTTGTCTATGCTGTTCAAATAGTTCGTTTGATTCAAAAGGTCTTATCTTTTCCCAATCTCTGTCTGTCCATGCATTTTGCAATTTTACAAATACTTCTCTTGCAAATGATTTAAACTCTTCTTCATTAAATTGTTCATCTATTTGTTTTATTTTTTCTATTATTTGATTTTCATTATATACTGTTGTATTAATATTGGTATAATTTATATGTGTGCTTCTATTATGATTTTTTCCATTAGCTTTAGCTATTGCAATTATAACTATAATTGCAAATATAACAAAATACCATCCTCCTCCTATTATTACTGTATTGGATCCTCCATAACTACTATAACTACCCCAATCTGAATCCCAACTTGATTCAGAATCCCAACCTGAATCCCAGCTTGATCCAGAGTCATAACTTTCAAAACTACCAACATCTGCATATGTAGGCAAAGCATAAACTACTATAAGCAATATGGTAGTAATTACTATTTTAATTGATATTTTATTTAGCAATTTTTTCATTAATTTCCTCTTTTATTTTCTTTTTTTATGATTATATATAAACATTTTTATCAAGTCAAGATTTTTGCTTTATAGTTTTTATAATTATATTTACTTTTTAAATGAATATTTTATATTTATATTATTTAGTTATTATTTCTTGTATATTTTGCCAATATTCTACGTCCCTATTGGCACCCATTGGCAGTAGAAACCCTTTGCTTTACCAGCAAAGGGTTTCTACTATTTTGTTTTTACTGATTATTCTCCAAAGTAGAGTAAAAATCTTATTGCAGATTCTTTTCTTATTGCTCTTCTGGCAGATTGTATTACATTATATTGCTCAATTATCTCATCTTCTTTTAATCTGATAACTTCTGAATAATACTTTTTCTCGATAGGATATTTTTCCATCAAAATTCTAAATCGAGCTATATCATCCTCTGCCTGTTCTCTTCTGTTGATTGCATCTGTTATTATTTCTAAATTATTTTCTTTTTTGTATTTGGGAGTTACTAATGTGCATAAGCATATAATTATTAATGATGAAATTAATGCACCTGTCATAGTAAAAGCCCATGAATCAAAGAACTTTTTGTTAGTGACTAAACAGTATGCCCCCCGTCCTGCAATTAAAATTACTAAAATCAGTTTTAACATTTCTTTTTCCTCCTACATGATGATTTGCTTATTTTTTGGTAACACTATAGTGGAGAAACTACATTCCACTTATAAGTAGAAATAAATTCAAGCAGGTTAAAACCTACACTAATATAATTATACTATGAATTTACATAATTTTCAAGTATGCTTTTATTGCTATTAATTTTATCCTGTCTTGCTAAGTATTTCTTTTTTCATTTTATTTATTATTTTCTTTTCTAATCTTGATATGTAACTCTGAGATATCCCTAACATATCTGCTACTTCTTTTTGGGTTTTTTCATTTCCTGTCTTAAATCCAAATCTTAATTCCATTATATTTTTTTCCCTACTATTTAATTTAGATATGGACATTCTAAGTAATTTTTTGTCTACTTCATCTTCTATTCTTCTTGAAGTAATATCTTCATCTGTTCCTAAAATATCTGACAATAATAATTCATTACCATCTCCATCTTGATTTAAAGGCTCATCTATAGATATTTCTGTTTTTATTCTATTGCTTCTTCTTAAGTACATTAGTATTTCATTTTCTATACATCTTGATGCATATGTTGCAATTTTTATATTTTTGTCTGTGTTAAATGTATTTATTGCTTTCATTAGTCCTATTGTTCCAATTGATATTAGGTCTTCTATTCCAATGCCTGTATTTTCAAATTTTTTTGCTATATATACAACTAATCTTAAATTATGTTCTACTAACTTCTTTTTTGCATTACTATCTCCTTTTGATAATTTTTCTATTGCATCTGCCTCTTCTTTTGCATCTAGTGGAGGTGGAAGATTATCGTTTCCTCCTATATAAAATATATTTTCAATATTATTATCTTTTTGAATGTACTTTGCATACATTTTGTTTATTAATTCTAACATTTTCATTTTCTCTATCTCCTTCTAATAATTCCAATCCAACTAAAGCACTATATTCTTTACTAATTTTTTTATCATATATACCAATAATTACATTTTCAGAATACTTTACAATATCTCCAAATGTAATTTTTACAAAATCTGGTTTTATTCCAATTAACATACCATTTTGATTTCCTATTGAATTGAATGGAATTATTCTAAATTTTATATTTTTAAAATTTTCATCACCTCCTAAAATATTATCTAAATCCATATTTTCTAAATTTCTTATTTTATTTTTTTGGGCTATTATTACTGGTGTATTAGTTATTGGATCTTTTAGCATATTACCTGAATCTACATATGCTTTTAGCTCTGATTTTTGCTTATTTATAACTATTTCTATTTTCCCAATCATATCCTTTTTCTTTATTTGCCTTTTATTTATATGAAATGATATTTGTATTAATATAAATCCTAAAATTCCTGATACTAATGTTACTTTCATAGGATAAGTTCCTACCAGTACACCATTTCTAAATGATATACTTTCTGGACTTATAAAATACAAAAGTGCTAATGCACACCCTCCCATTACAAATGATGTTAAATAAAAAAGTAATATTGATTTACACATTTTTTTTGTATTTTGTGGATTAAATGCTATATATATCATTATTATTGATAAAAGTATTTTCATTAAAAAGCTTGAATATATTGGTATTATATTAAGATATGCTATTATTGCATATAATCCGCCAAATGCACTTGAAAGCATTATTCTTATTTGACTCATTTTTACTTTTTGTATAAATCCTGTAGCAAATAATATTATGTAATTCATTAATATATTTTCAATTAGCACTATATCTAAATATACTGTCATATTTTCCTCACGTCATTATTTTAATATTTCTCGTTTAAAAAACTTGTCAAATTTATGGACAAAAAAATAAGAAATGAACGACATTTTTCGTTCATTTCTTACATTATATTAATGATTGGAATTTATTTATTTAAGCTTTTTGTTTTTTAAGAATGGTGGTATATCAAGATAGTCTGTTCCACCTGTTTCCCCACTTGGTACTGGTGTTGATGATTTTGTTGGCCATGCTGTTTTTCCTATAGTTGTTTCTTTTGCTCCAGGTTCTTTATCAAATCCTGTTGCTATTACTGTTATTACTATGTCTTCATCAAGGCTCTTATCTATAACAGCACCGAATATAATGTTTGCTTCTGGATCCACACTTCTTTGTACTAATTCAGCTGCTGTATTTACTTCATGTAATCCTAAGTTTTCTCCACCTGTTACATTTATTATAACTCCTCTTGCTCCTTCTATTGTTGTTTCAAGCATTGGGCTTTGTACTGCTTGTTTTGCTGCATCTTCAGCTCTGTTCTCTCCTGATGCTCTACCAATTCCCATATGTGCCATACCTGTATTAAGCATTATTGTTTTAACATCTGCAAAGTCCAAATTTACTAAACCTGGTACTTGTATTAAATCTGATATACCTTGTACACCTTGTCTCAATACATCATCTGCCATTTTGAAAGCTTCAACTATTGATGTTTTTCTATCAATAACTTGTAATAATTTATCATTTGGAATTACTACTAATGTGTCTACTTTTCCTTTAAGTCCTTCTATTCCTCTTTCTGCTTGTGTTAGTCTTTTCTTTCCTTCAAAAGTAAATGGTTTTGTTACTACTGCTATTGTTAATATACCCATTTCTTTTGCGATATTAGCTACTATTGGCGCTGCACCTGTTCCTGTGCCTCCTCCCATTCCTGCTGTAACAAATACCATATCTGCGCCTTTTATTGCTTCTGATATCTCTGCTTTACTTTCTTCTGCTGCTTGAGCTCCTATATCTGGATTTGCTCCTGCACCTAACCCTCTTGTTATTTTTTCTCCGTATCTGTATCTTTGTTCCAGCTTTAGATAATAGTAAGGCTTGTCTATCTGTGTTTATTGTTACAAATTCTACTCCTTCTATTCCTGAGTCTACCATTCTATTTACTGCATTATTTCCTGCTCCACCTACACCTATTACTTTTATAGTAGCTGCATCTTCTGTTCCATAACTTTCATCATAGTTATTGTTATCCATCAACATAAAGCTTTCCTCCTAATATATTTATTTTATGAATAAAAAAATTCTTTAATTTTTTCTAGTAGATTTCTAAAGAATCCATTCTCTGAATTTATGTCTAAACTACTAGATACATTTTTGGCAAATGGTCTTGATGCAATATAGCCTACTAATGAATAAGCTGTTGCATAACTTGGTTTTATTATATTAGCAATTTTGTTATTTGCTATTTTTACTGGTATATTTAATATAATTCTACCAACCATATCACTTTTACTTATATTGCTAATCCCTTGCCCTGTTACTACTATTGTATTTATGTTTTGCTTAATTCCTTGATTTATTATATCTTGATTAACCAATTCAAACATTTGCTCTATTCTTGCTTCTATTATTTCTACAATATTAGAACTTTTTATAATTTTGTTTTCATCATTTTTAGTAGTATTTAATATAACATCTGTATCATTATCTATGTATGATTTTAGTGCTAACCCATATTGCCTTTTTAATCTTTCTGCCTCTTCCATAGATATATCTAAAACAACCGAAATATCATTTGTTATACTTTTTCCTCCTAATGGTATTGAATTTGTATAAATATATTTATTTCCATTGAAAACTCCTATGTTCATTGTTTCTGCACCTATATCTAGAAGCATTACATAGTCTTTTTGTTCCATATAATCCAACACAAGATTCTTTTCTGCAAGTGTTACTGGAACCATTCCATCAATATCTACATCAACTTTTTTAAATATACTTGTGAGAGTTCTTATATAGTCTTTATCTGCTAATATTATTTGTGCGTTTAATGTAAATTTACTACTAAAAGTTCCTATTGGATCGTCTACTACTTTGCCATCTTCTAATACGAATTCATTTGTTACTATGTCTATTATTTGTTTACCTTCAGGTATATCTATATCTTTAGATTGCATTATAGCAGATGATACATCTCTTAATGATATTCCTGAATATTTATCTTTAGCTTCTTTTGTAACACTATTTTGTACAATTGTGACATACTTTCCTGGTATTGTTATATATGTTGAGTTAATTTTCATGTTCATTTCTTTTTCTGCTTCTTTTATAACATAAGATATTGAATCGCTTAATGATTGTTCATTAACTATTTTTCCTTTTTGTATGCCATTGCTTTTTTTACAAGTGCTACAAACAACTTCAATCTGATTAAAGTTATTGACTTCTCCTACTACTAAGCTAATCTTAGATGCACCAATGTCAATACTTACAATTATGTCACCTATAGCCAAAGCAAATACCTCCAGTTCGTTCTATTTTTTCTAGTATGCATATTATTATATTTTTATAAAAAAGTCAATAGAGTTTGAAATATTTTTGTCATATTTTTGTAACTTTTTTGTAATAATGTCGAATTTTAGTTTTTATTACTCTTTTCTCTTAATTCTTTTGTTTTTTTTGATACTTCATTAAGATAATGTCTACGTATAATTCCCAAATTATTAAACATTCTTCCTACAAATACTACTATTGCTGCTAAATATATGTCTACATTTAATTTTTCGCCTAAATAAGTTAATAATATTGATAAAAAAGCATTTACAAAAAAACCTGATATAAACACTTTCATATTAAAATTCTTTTTTATATTAGAAGCTATACCTCCAAATACAGAATCTAATGCTGCTACAATTCCTATTGCTAAATATTTTGATGCTGTATATGGAATAGTTGGTGATAAAAATCCTAATAATATTCCTAATATACAACCTATTATAATTGATATTGCCATCATATTACTCTCCTCCTTTCATATATTTGCTTTTTATTTCTCCATTGTATGCTTTTATCTCAATATTGTTTTTTTGTTCTAGATCTATCTTCATCCCATTTGCCTCTGTTTGATCTACATATCCGCTATTTTTCATACTAAGAGTACTCATTAAATATTTTGAATCTCCTATTGCTTTTACAACATATGGTGAAGATAATCTTACATCTCCATACATTACTATTAAACCATCATTTACTAATACAATATCTGTTAAATTTATTATTCTATTATCATTAATAGATATTGCTTCTGCTCCTGCATATTTTAGTTCGTTTATCAGATTAATTAGATCATCTGCTGTATATGTATAAAGTGCTTCTTCTGTATCTGTTAGTCTTACAATCACTCCATTTCCTGTTACATCTGTTAACCCTAATAATGTTTTTGCTTGTTCCAATTCTTGATCTAATATTTCCGTTGTTTCTTTGTTTTCATTTATTGCTGTAACATATTCCTGTATTTTATTTTTGTTCTCAGTATATTTTTCTATGGTTTCTTCATATTTTGATTTATAACTTGCAATTTGTGTTTTTAGTTCATCTTCTCTCATACCTTCAATGTCTAATTCTTTAGATTCTCCCACTGTTCTAAATTGTATAAACATGGATGCTATTAATACTATTGCTATTATCCCTGCTGTTATAGAAAGTATAGCTAAATCTTTATTCTTTATATTAAATTTGATTTTTTTAGATTTTTCCAAAATGTCATATTCCTTTCCTATTTATTTTTAGTTTTAATACTTTTCTGTGTTATTGCACCTGAGAATTTATTTATTTGTACATTATTTGATTTTTTTGATTCTACACCTATTGATCTTGATTTTAATAAATATGCATAACCTCCTGATCTCGTAATTGCTCCATATAAGCTTTCTTGGTTTCCAATTGCCTTTATTATAAATGGTGACCCTACTTTATTTCCATTTATTTGTATTACATTCCCTGCACATGTAATAGATGTTGTATTTACTATTCTTTCATTATTAATAGATATTGCTTCTGCTCCTGCATTTGATAATTCATTTACTAGAAGTTTCAAATCTCTATCATGTACTATTAGATTGCTTAAATCTATTGATGTAGTTTCTGTAGAACTATCTGTAACTGTAATAGTAATTCCTGTACCTGTTACATCTGTTAATCCTAATAACATATTATACTTTTTTAATTCTTCTTGCTTTTCACTTGAACTATTATCATCTTTACCTGATGTTTGTCTTATTTTTTCCAATTCTAATGTGGATTTTTCTAATTCATGTTCTGCCCTTTCTGATTTTTCTTTCCATTCTAAAAGATTGTCCTTTAACTGGCTATTAGCAAAACTTAATGATACTACTGACCCCTCACTTTTCATTGTTCTAACTTGTACAGTTATTGACATTGTTAAAACTATACATATTATAGTAATTATTATATAAGTACTTTTATTTTTCACTTTATTCCTCCTATACCTTTTCTCTAAAGAATGGATATTTTTCATTTAAGTCCATATCAATTATTATTTCACCTTCATGATCTTTTTCTTTTTCTAAAATCACTTTTAGGTATAACATTCTTGTATCTAAGCTTGTACAATCTCCTAAATATGCAGTTTTACCTTCTGATTCTAAATATAACTCATAATTATTATCATTTTCTATATTAATAGTTGTTATTAGATTATCTATTTTATTAGATTTTGCTGATGATATTATTTTTATTACCATATTTAATTTTTTTAAATCACTTGCACATAGCCTATTACCTTTTTCTATTTCTTCCTCTTTTGTTTCATATCCTTTTATCTTTGAGAGTCCTTCTTTTGGACTTGCTGATATTTCTAATATATATCCTTGATTATCTATATATGCATATGAGCTTCCATATTCTAACATACAGCTTGCTGTTCTTTCTGTAACTATTATCTTAATTGTATCTGGTAAATTTCTTCTGATTTTAATATTTTTTATGTATGGGTTTTCCTTTATTAACTTTTCTGTTTCTTTTGAAGATACTTTAAACATATTTGTATCTTTTTGTATATTTGATAAACTTATTATTTGTTCACTTGAAATCTGATTATTTTTCTCTACTACTATATTCTTTATATTAAATATTGGAGATAGCAAAAAGAATATTAATAATCCTAATATAGAAATTACTAAAAAAGATATCTTTAGTAAAAATTTTATTTTTGCCTTTTTCTTTATCTCTTCCTCTGTTTGTCTTGCTTCTTTACTTCTCTTTGCTCTCTTTTTATTTACTTTTTCTTGTTCTTTTTGAATTTTACGAATTTCTTTATCTTTTGTTCTTCTCTCTTTAACTTTTTCTTTTTTTATTCTATTTATTTTCTTTTTGCTTATTGGTTTTGTTTCTTTTGTTCCTATAAAATGTTCTTCTTTATTAGTTTTTTTTATATTTTCTGTTCTTGTTAATTTTTTTCTAGACGGTTTTGCTTCTTCCTCATAGTTAAAAATACCTTTTTTTTCAATTGGTTTATTTACTGTTTTATTTTTTTTCTTATCTTTAACTTTTGGCATTTATTCCACCTTTTCTTTTTCTATATTAGCTCCTAAAGCTTTTAGTTTTTCGTCTATATTCTCATATCCTCTTAATATATATTCTATATTTTCAACTCTTGTCTTTCCTTCTGCCATAAGTCCTGCTATAACTAATGCAGCTCCTCCCCTTAAGTCCTTACTCATGACATTTTTTCCATACAATTTATCTACTCCTGTTATTTCTATAGATTTATCTTTCTGAATTATATCTGCTCCCATTCTTACAAGTTCTTCTGTATATTTAAATCTATTTTCAAATAAATTTTCTGTGAGTATTGACTTTCCTTGTGATTTTATAAGTACTGCTCCAATTATTGGCTGCATATCTGTTGGAAAACCTGGATATGGCTCTGTATTAATAGAAATTGGTTTTATTTTTTTAGGTGATTTTAAATGTATTTTATCTCTGTTAATTGATACATTACATCCTAATTCTTTAAGTGAATATAATACTGTTAATAGATTTTCTGGATTTGTATTTTCTACTGTCACATTTCCACCTGCTCCTGCAACAGCACAAAGAATTGTTCCTGTTTCTATTCTATCTGACATAATTTTATATGATGCTTTATGTAGTTTTTTTACACCAAATATTGTTATTTCTGATGTTCCAGCTCCATATACTTTAGCCCCCATTGAGTTTAAGCATTTAGCTAAATCCTTTATTTCTGGTTCTTTTGCTGCTCCAGTTATATGTGTTGCTCCTTTTGCATATACTGATGATAGGATAATGTTTTCCGTTGCTCCTACACTTGGAAATTTAAGTTTTATCCTCTTGCCTATAATATCTTTACATGTGCAATGAATCTCACCATCATTTTCATCTATTGTGATTCCTAACTTTTTAAATGATTCTAAATGTAAATCTATTGGTCTTGCACCAATATTACAGCCTCCTGGATATGAAAATGTTGCCTCTTTGAACCTTCCTATAATTGCACCTGCTAATACTACTGTAGAACGAAGTTTATGCATTAGATCTTTAGGAATAGATGTTTTATTCATATTTTTACTGCATATTGTTATTTTATCATTATTCCTTACTACTTTGCAACCTAATATTTTCAATATTTCTAATGTTATCTTGGTATCTTCTATGTTTGGTATATTATAAAGAGTTACAGGCTCCGGATTTAGTATTGTTGCAGCAATTATTGGTAATGCAGAATTTTTAGAACCTGATGCCTTTACTTTTCCAGAAAGTTTATTTCCACCTTCAATTGTGTAAGTTAACATACTATATCTCCTTTCTTAACTGATATATAGTATGTTAATTTATTTTTTTATGTTACATTCTATTTTATGCTATCTGAGTCTTTTAATTTTATAGACAAAAGTTTACTTATTCCGTTTTCTTCCATTGTAACTCCATATACTGTGTCCGCTGCTTCCATTGTTCCTTTTCTATGTGTAATTATTAGGAATTGAGTAGTGCTACTAAATTTCTTCAAGAATTCTGCATATCTGTATACATTTACATCATCTAGTGCCGCTTCTATTTCATCTAATATGCAAAATGGCGCTGGATTTATTTTTAGTATAGCAAATAATAACGATATTGCGGTCAGTGCCTTTTCTCCACCAGATAACAGCATCATATTTTGCAATTTTTTTCCTACTGGCTGTGCTTTTATATCTATACCACATTCTAATATATTGTTTTCATCTTCTAATACAAGTTCTGCCTTTCCGCCTCCAAATAATTCAGTAAACACTTCTCCAAAGTTTTTGTTTATTTGTTTAAACTTTTCAGCAAATTGCTTTTTCATTGTACCAGTCATTTCTGTGATCATATTTCTTAATTTTGCCATTGTATTTTCTAAGTCTAATCTTTGTTCACACATTGTTTCATATCTTTCTTTTGTTTTCTTGTATTCTTCTATACTGTCTACATTTACACTTCCTAATGATTTTATTTTACTATGTAATTCATTTACTTTTTTTTGTGTAACTTGTATATTTTCTGGTTTTTTATAATCAGTAGCATTATTAGGTGTTATTTCATATTCATTCCATAATTCATTAATTATGTCTGATATATTTTGCTCTACATTAGTTTGCTTTATATCTATTTTTGCTAATTGTTCTTTTATATCTTGAATTACCTCAAATTGTTTTTCTATATCTTTTTCTATATTATTTAATTTTTCATTTTTTTCTGTTCTATTATTTTTTAGTTTCTCTGTTTTTGAATGACTATTAGCTACTTCTTCTTTAATTTTTTCAATATTTAATTCAAATTCTGCAATTTTTTCTACTAAATCATCATTTTGTTTATCTAATTCAATTATTTGTTCTTGTTTATTTTGTATTGATTTTTCTTCACTTTCTATACTTTGATCTATTCTATCTAATAATTCTTGAACAGATGCTGAACTTTCATCAAATGATGATACTGATATTTTTAAGTTTGTTACATCTAAATTTAAATCATCTATATATTTTTGTTCATCTTTATTAAGTCTAGTAAATTCTTCTACATCTTTAACTAGATTGTCAATATTCTGTGTGATTTCTTGAATTTCTTTTTCTATTTCTTCTTTTCTTGATATATTTTCTTCTTTTTGTTTTTCTATTTCTTCTATATCACTATTTAATTTTTCTTTTCTTTCAATAATACTATTTATGCTTTCTTCTAGTTGATTTAGTTTTTCTTTTTCTGTTGCATATACTATTTCTATTTGTCTAAGTTTTTCTGTGTTTTCTTCCATTTCTGTGATATTATTTTCACTTAGCACCTTATCTTTTTCTTCATTTAATCTTTGTATTTCTTCTTCTAGTTTACTTATCTTTAATTCTAATTTTTTTATTTCTTCTTTTCTACCTAATATATTTGCGACTTTTTTATTAACAGACCCTCCAGATATAGCTCCTGATGGATTAATCATATCTCCATCTAAAGTTACGATTCTAAATGTATAATTATTTGATTTTGCAACTCTTATAGCAGTTTCCATTTCTTCTACTATAATTGTTTTTCCTAATAAATTCAGAACTATTCCTTCATATTCTTTTTTATATTTTACTAAATCTGATGCAATTCCAATTATATCTTTTTCATTTTTAATTTTTTCTATCTTTTTTCCATGTACAGAAGATATTGGAAGAAATGACGCTCTCCCTAAGTTGTTTTTTCTTAAGTATTCAATCATAATTTTAGCGTCTTCTTCATTTTGTGTTACTACATTTTGTAAACTTGCACCTAAAGCCATTTCTATCGCTGTCTGGTATTTATCTTCTGTTGATATAATATTTGCAAGTACACCATGCATACCTTTTTTTAAGTTGCTGTCATTTTCACAAGCTTTTAATATTTCTTTAACAGATTTAATGTATCCCTCTTTTTCCTTTTCTGTTTCTATTAAGAAGTTATATTTTGTTTTTTTCATTCTTTGCTCATCTGTTAAATTTGCTATTTTAATGTCATACTCTTTTATTGTTCTATCAAGTTCTTCTTTCTTTTTCTTTTCTTCTTCTAGTATTTTTTCACTATCTTTTTTCTCTTTTTCTATTTGTAAAAAGCTATTCATTATTTCATTTTTGTTTGTTCTTTTCTCATCTAGCTCTGATATTTTTTGCATTATTTCTTTTTCTGCTTGCTTTTTTCTACTCTCTAAGTTTTGATATGTTACATCCTTTTCTGTAATTTCGTTTTGTAGTTCATATCTCTTTTCTTTATATTCTTCTATTTTCTTCTTTTTTTCTTCTATTTCAATTTCTTTACTTGATAATTTTTGAGTTAATTTTCCAAGCTCTTCTTCTTTTTCTTTAAGTTCTTTGGTGAATTTTTCTTTATTAGTTTCATAGTTTTCTTTTCTTTCAATTTTACTATTTTTTTCTTCTTGTAGATCTTTGATACTTTGATTACTTGATGTTATTTCACTTTCTAATCTGATTTTATTTTCTTTATTATTAGATATTCTCTCTTTACTAACATTTATATCTGAATTTATTTTTTCTATTGTATTTTTACTTTCAAATCCTAATGTCTGCAAACTTTCTATTTCTATTGAAATTGTCTCTATTTGTCCTTTTAATTCATCTTTTAACTTTTGCATTAAATTTAATTTTTCTTCTTCTTCTTGATTTTGATTAGAAAATATTTCCTTATTTTTAGTCAATTCTTCTAATTTTTCTTTATATTCATCTATTCTATATAAAAATAAACCTATTTCAATGTTCTTAAGTTCTTCCTTTAAGTTTAAAAATTGTTTCGCTTTTTCAGATTGTAATCTTAGTGGTTCTATATTTGCTTCTATTTCAGACAATATATCATTTATTCTTATTAGATTTACTTTTGTCTGTTCAAGCTTTTTTTCAGATTCTTCTCTTCTAGATCTATATTTTACAATTCCTGCTGCTTCTTCAAATATACGTCTTCTATCTTCAGATTTATTACTTAAAATATCATCTATTCTACCTTGTCCTATTATAGAATACCCATCTTTTCCTATACCTGTATCCATAAATAATTCTAGTATATCTTTTAGTCTACAAGGTGTTTTATTTATGAAGTATCCTGTTTCTCCTGTTCTGTATAACTTTCTGGTTATAGTTACTTCTGAATATTCAACTGGAAGAGTTTCATCTTCATTGTCTATTATCATATTAACTTCGGCAAAACCTAAAGATTTTCTATTTTGGGTTCCTGAAAATATTATATCTTCTGATTTAGCACCTCTAAGTGACTTCATACTTTGCTCGCCTAATACCCAACGAATTGCATCAGATATGTTACTTTTTCCTGATCCATTTGGTCCAATAACTGCTGTAATTCCTTTTTTAAATTCAAAAACTGTTTTATCTGCAAATGACTTAAATCCTTGCATTTCTAATCTTTTTAGATACATTTGCTTGCCCCTTTAATTAATATATTTTTTTATGTATTTTACACCATCTTCTAATTTTAGTATATTATCAATATTTTTGTAATAATTATTTAAACTTAAATTGTCACTTACCTGCTTTATTGACGCTACTGGTGTTTTGTATATGTCTGCAATTAAACATACAGAATGAAGTTCCATATCAAAAAGCACCTTTTCTTTTATATCTGTTTTTGTGACAAAACACTCTGCAGTATAGCATGGTATATTCTCCAATTCTGGTATTAATTTTAGTTCTTGATTACCTATATCCATACTATATTTTTCTTCATCTGGTATATTCCATTCTAAATTATATGACCTATTTACATTAATCCATGTTCCTATAGGTGTATCTGTTGAACCTACATATCCTATATTTATTATTAAATCTGGCTTTTCATTATTTTCTAAATATTTTACAAGTCCTATTGCTGTTTTTTGTTTTCCTATTCCAGTTGTAATTAATGTTATGGTTGTTTCATCTATTTTTGCTTTATATAGTTTTTCAATTTTCTCCATATTTAGTGCTTTTGCTATCTTTTCACTCTCTTTTTCCATAGCGCAATGAATTAAAACATTTTTCATGATTAATATTGTTTCCTCCTAATTAAGTGACACAATTTCTAATATGATATCATAAATATATTGTTTTGTCATTAAAATTTAATATTGTTTTTGCATTTTTTATTGTTTTTTACGTTTCTAAATGATATATTATTAGTATACAAAGGAGAAAATTATGTTTGAAGAAAAATATGATTTTTATAGTCCGACTAACTTAAAAATACATGATTTAGACAGTTCTATTAAAGACCATCTTGTAGTTATGGATAGTTTAGATATGTTTACTAAAAGACATAGTGAAAATGTTGCAAATCTTACTGGTAGAATTTGTGAATATATGCACTGTAACAATCAGTTTACTATTCATTGTATTTTAGCTGGATATCTTCACGACATTGGGAAACTGTTTATTCCAGAGGAAATAACTAATAAAACATCTAGTCTTACTAATGATGAATATGAAATAATGAAAACTCATACTACTTTAGGTTACAATTATTGTATGGAAGATTTATCTTTAAGACCTTATTCAGATGGACCTTTATATCATCATGAATCTTTAAATGGTACTGGATATCCAAGAGGACTTAGAAAACCAGATATACCATATTCTGCACAAATTATACGTGTTGCCGATGAATATGATGCAATTGTTACTAAAAGACAGTATACTACTCACGTTAATATTTCACTAACTTTAAAAGAGCTTATTCAAGATACTTTGCCAAGTAGTGATATAATTGCTCTTGACCAGTTAAAACAAAATGAAAGATTAGGAAAAATAAATCCTAAACCTTTAAAAGCTTTATTTAAAGTTGTTGTTGATGATACTCTTTATGAAATTAGTTGTGTAATGAACTATGTAAATTATATTAAAAATCAAATTAAGAGATTAAATACTATACAAAAATATGAAAAGAAAATGAATTTATCAAAAAAAGCAACTATGAAAGATTATTATAAAACTGGCATGCAACTTCTTTTTCAACAAGGTGAAAATTTTGAAAATTATAAGCAAGTTCTTGATGAATATAAAAACGCATTAATTATTAGAGAAAAAAGAATTGATGATTTATTTAATGAAATTAAAATAATAAAAAAATTGAAAGTATAAATATAGAAAAAGGTATTAACAAGTGTTAATATCTTTTTCATATATTTTTAAGCATAAAACTATTTAATAACTTTTTCTGCAAAGCTATTATTTACAATTTTATCATATGGTGCTTTTTTAGTTAATTCTCCCGCTTCTGTCATTATTAATTGTAATTTTTCAAATGATTCTTCTTTTAATATTGGATTTTCATTCCATGCATCTATGTCTTTATAGCTTTGAACTGATTTTTCAATTGATTCTACAGTTGTATCTGGAAAATAGCTTTGAATTACTTCTGCTACTTCTCTTGACGTATGTTCTTTAACCCATTTTTGTCCTTTATATATTGCTCTTGTAATTCCTTCTATTATGTCTGAATTTTTTTCTATATAACTCTTTCTAGCACAATATGCTGTATATGGCACCTCTCCTGCTGCTTCTCCTACTGATGCTACAACATACCCTTTTTTTGAATCTTCTGTCATTGAGGCTGTTGGCTCAAAAAGAGTTACATATTGAGCATCTCCTCCTGTAAATGCCCCTGCCATTAAGTCAAATTTAATGCTGTCGTCTAATGTTAAGTCTGTTTGTGGATTAATACCATTTTGTTTTAATACATATTCTAATGTCATATATGGTACTCCTCCTCTTCTTCCTGGAATTACTACTTTTCCTTTTAAATCATTCCATGAGAAGTTGTCTGCTTTTTCTTTACTTACTAAAAACGATCCATCTCTTTTTGTTAGTTGTGCAAATACTTCTACATAATCTTCTTTTCCTTCATTATACACGTATATCGATGCCTCAGGTCCACACAATCCTATCTCACATTGACCTGATAAAATTGATGTCATTACATTGTCTGCTCCTTGACCTGTTGTTATTTCAATCTTTATTCCTTCTTCTTCAAAAAATCCTTTTGATATTGCAACATATTGTGGTGCATAAAATACAGATCTTGTTACTTCATTTAAGTTGATAGTTTTTAACGATCCTGTTTTATCATTATCTTTAGTAAAAGCATATGTTACTATACAAGCTATTATAAGTACAATAATTACTCCAGAAATTAAGTATTTTTTCATATTTGTTCTCCTTTCTATTATTGAATGTTATAACATTCTTTTATATACTATTCGCTTTTATATTTATGTGTAACTTATTTATAGAAAAAATTAGAGCCGCTAAAGCGACTCATCATAATACATTTTAATTTCTATTTTTTGAAAAAGCCTTTTCTAATAGTACAATTGAACCATACATAAAAGTAGCAACTATTGCTAATATTATAACTCCTGTCATTACCAAATCTAATTTAAAAACTTGGCCACCATATACAATTAAATATCCTAATCCACCTTTTGATACTAAAAATTCTCCGGATATTACACCTACTAATGATAACCCAATATTTACTTTTAAAGTATTAAATAAAGTAGGTATATTTGATGGCATTACTACTTTAGTTAATATCTGCCATTTACTGGCATTAAAAGTTCTTGCCATTTTTATTTTTTCTTTATCTGTATTTATTAATCCATTTAGAATGTCTAATATTGTAACTATTAATGAAATTGCGAGTGCCATAACAATTATTGCAGGCATTCCTGCTCCAACCCATATTATTATTACTGGTCCTAAAGCTACTTTTGGTAAACTGTTTAATACTACTAAAAATGGTTCTGATACTTTTGATATAAATGAAGACCACCATAAAATTACAGCTATTATTAATCCTAAAATTGTTCCTAATATAAATCCTGTTAATGTTTCTATAAGTGTTATTTTTAAATGTTCTAACAAATCATTTGATGATAAATTTAAAAATGTTTCAAGTATTCTTGATGGCTGACTCGTTATAAAGCTATCTATTTTTCCCATTCTAGCTAAAATTTCCCATACTACAATAAATATTAGTATAATACTTATTTGTGTTATTAAAATTGATATTTTTTTCATTTTCACTTTCTTAAGATATTTTTTTCTATCTTTAGAAATTTCATTATTATCTTTTTTACTTTTTATCATATTGTTCTAGCTCCTTCCACATTAAGTTAAAATATTCACTGAATTTAGGGCTCTCTCTACAATTTAGTGGGGTTCTATTGTCTATATCAAATTCTATATTGTATATTTTTTTAACAGTTGCTGGCCTTTTACTTAGAACAACAACCCTATCACTCATACTAATAGCTTCAGATATGTCATGAGTTACCATTAATACTGTTTTATTTTCATTTTTCAATATTTTGTACATATCTTCAGTTACCATTAGTCTAGTTTGATAATCTAATGCTGAAAAAGCTTCATCTAACAATAATATATTAGGTCTAATTGCTAATGTTCTAATTAGTGCAACTCTTTGCCTCATTCCTCCAGATAATTGAGTTGGGTATTTATCTTTAAATTCATAGAGGCCATACTTTTTTAGTAATTCTATTACATATTTTTGATTTTCTTCAGTGTTATTTTTTTGTATTTCTAATCCTAAAATTACGTTTTTGTATATAGTTCTCCATTCTAATAAGTTATCTTTTTGGAGCATATATCCTAACTTTCCATCTATGTATACTTCCCCTGATGTTTTATTTTCTAGTCCAGCAATTATAGATAGAAGTGTAGATTTTCCACAACCACTTGGTCCTATTATACTGACAAACTCGCCTTCTTGTATATTAAAATTTATATCTTTTAGTGCTTCTATTTCTCCGTTTTCTGATTGATATATCTTGTCAATATCCTGTATTTGTAAGATTGTTTTTCTTGCCATTTCTTCCTCCAATAAAAATTATCTTACTTTATATTATGTTATTTATTGTAATTTGGTAACTATAATGTTTATAATGCTTAACATACAAATTATATATATTAATTGTTCTTTTAGTTTTAATTTTATCTAATTATATTTAAAATTAAATATAAAACTATCTTATTATTAGTAACAAAATTATGCATATTTTGCTTTATACTATTTGACATTTTATGTAAAATAAACTATAATATTATTGTTAACATAAATATCACAATATCCTAGTATTCTAGGATCAAACAAAAGGAGATTAAGCATGAATACAGAAAACAAAAAAGTAGTAGCAGAGTTCACTAGTGCAGAGTTCTTGAAATTGCTGGAAAGAGATGACATTCGGACTAAAATTCAGGAAAATGCAATAATTAAAGTAATAACATCAGAAGCAGTTCTAAAAAGTGAGTCAGTCCAGACAGTATCATCAGAAAGCATTCTGAAAAGTGAAAAGATCAGAGCAGAGCCAGCAGAAAAGAAGCTGAAAAGTGAAGTGATCGAGGCAGGGTCAGTAGAAAACATGCTGAAAAACGGAGCGACTGAATCGGCTTCCATAGAGAACCCCTCAAAAAGCATATGCTGTGCAGGTACTGGTTTAAATCCCCAAAAAGATGTGGACATGATGAATGAAGTAACAGATCTTTTACATGCCTTTAATATGAAGCCTCATATAAATGGATATAGGTATATTAGATCTGCCATATTGCTGGCTATTGATGATCCTGAAGTATTAGAATCCATAAGCACTATATTATATCCCACAATAGCCAAACAATATAATACTACCCCTTCAAGGGCTGCACGCGGTATACGGCATGCTGTACAATCTACATTGAATAGAGAGAATGTTGACAAGATTGAGGAAGTCCTCGGGCATCCGTTAATAAGCAAGATGACAAATTCAGAATTCATTGCTGCAACAGCGGATTATTTAAGCGTGAAATTTCGAATAGGCGAATTTTTTTCTGATCATAACGTAAATATGTGTGCAGAATCAGACATAGTCAGCATAGTAACAAATCTTTTACGTAGCCTTGCTGTACCGCCTCATCTAAAAGGATATAATTATATAAGATCCTCTATATTATTGGCTATTGAGTATCCTGAAATATTGCAATCTATAGTCGGAGTACTGTATCCTAAAATAGCCAAACAATATAAAACCACTCCATCAAGAGTTGAACGTGCTATACGGCATGCAATAGAATGTGCGTGGGATAGAGGTTTTTTTGAAAATATCGATAAAGTTTTTGGTTATTCCATTAGCACCGAAAAAGGAAGACCTACAAATGCAGAATTTCTCGCATGCATTACGGATTACTTAATACTTAATTATGAAATCTAAACAATCTCTGCTCAATGCTATATGTATCACATCTAATTTTCTTTAAATGGTATAGAGAATTTTCTCTATACCTTTTTTCTTATATATTTATCATTTTTAACTAGAATATTCGTGATACATTATTTTTATGAATTTTCTTGACAAAAACGTATATAATATATTAAAATACTTTTTAAATAAAATTGCGTTTGTACAATACAAAGCTTTTAGAAGTTACTTAGAAGAGAACAAAGGTCTTGGCTGAAAGCCTTTGAAGGTCAACCTAAAAAGTGAAACATATTGGAGCAATATTAATAAAGTGGTGAATTTATTTTATATAAATTTTCAAGCTGGGTGGTACCGCGGAAAACATTTCGTCCCTGCATTATATGCATGGATTTTTTTGTATTTAGAAAAGTTTGTAAAACTTTTCTAAATACAAATCAATGTACACAAATTTTACTATATAAAATTTGGCACACGAACAAATACGTAGGGTTCAAAAAATATAATAATGAATAAATTTGAAAACCCCACTTTTGTCCTTGTATAAAATCCTGTATGTAATTATTAAATTTGGGAGGTTTCTTATGAATGAATATTTAAAGTATAAGTGTAATCAGATTAGATTAGACGATGTTGGAAAACAAGTTAAAATTAATGGTTGGGTTGAAACTATTCGTGATTTAGGTGGTTTAGTTTTTTTAGACATTAGAGATATGTATGGAATAACTCAAGTCGTTACTTCTGGAAAGGCTGAAGATGTCGATTTTGCATCACATATCCCTATAGAGTCTTCCGTTTATGTTTGCGGAACTGTTAAAAAACGTGATGAGGATACTATTAATCCTAAATTAGATACTGGATTAGTTGAAATTAAAATTGAGAAAATAGAAGTTTTAGGTAAAAGGACTTTAAATCTTCCATTTGAGATAAATAGTTCTCAAGATATTAGAGAAGATTTAAGATTGCAATACAGATTTTTAGATTTGAGGAATAATAAATTAAAAGAAAATATTGTGCTACGTGCTAAAGTATTACAATTTTTAAGAAGTCAAATGATTTCTCAAGGTTTTTTAGAAGTGCAAACCCCTATACTTACAAGTTCTTCTCCAGAAGGTGCTAGAGATTATTTAGTACCAAGTAGACTGCATCCTGGAAAGTTTTATGCACTTCCACAAGCACCTCAACAGTTTAAACAATTACTTATGATATCTGGATTTGATAAATATTTTCAAATCGCGCCATGTTTTAGAGATGAAGATGCAAGATCTGACAGAGCTCCTGGAGAATTCTATCAGCTTGATATGGAAATGTCATTTGCAAGTCAAGACGATGTTTTCAGTGCTATTGAACCTGTCATGTATAATACTTTTACAGAGTTCTCAAATAAAAAAATAATGCAAAATCCTTTTCCTAAAATTTCATATAAAGAATCTATGCTTAAATATGGAACAGATAAGCCTGATCTAAGAAATCCATTATATATAATAGATTTAAGTGACTTCTTTAGCAAATGCACTTTTAAACCTTTTATAGATAAAACCGTAAGAGCAATAAAGGTAAGCAAAAGTCTTTCTAAAGGTTTTCACGAAAAGATGCTTGATTTTGCAACTTCAATTGGAATGCCTGGGTTAGGATATTTAGAAATACAAGAAGATTTAAGCTTTAAAGGACCTATTGATAAATTTATACCTGAGAATTTAAAATCTATATTAATTGATCTTGCAGATTTAAAAGCAAATGATACTATATTTTTTATTGCAGATAATGAAAAAAGAGCTTCTGAACTTGCTGGACAAATAAGAACTGAACTTGCAAATAGATTAGATTTTATTGATAAAAATGTATTCTCTTTTGCGTGGATTGTAGATTTTCCAATGTTTGAATTAGATGAGCATGGTAATTTAGCTTTTAGCCATAATCCATTTTCTATGCCTCAAGGTGGTCTTGATGCATTAGAAAATTCAAATCCATTAGATATCCTGGCTTATCAATATGATTTAGTATGTAATGGTATTGAACTTTCTTCTGGTGCAGTTAGAAATCATGATATTAATATAATGCTTAAGGCGTTTTCTATGGCTGGTTATACAGAAGAAGAAGTTAAGACAAAATTTGGTGCATTATATACTGCATTTATGTATGGAGCTCCACCTCATGCAGGTATTGCTCCTGGCGTAGATAGAATGCTTATGTTACTTACTGATTCTAATTCTATTAGAGATGTAATTGCTTTTCCTTTAAATAGTAAAGCACAAGATTTAATGATGGGAGCGCCAAGTAATGTTTCTAGACATCAATTAAAAGATGTTCATATAAAGTTAGATATATAAATAAGGGGGGGGTGATAATCGCCCCCTATTTGATATGTTCACTCCGTTTTTACGCTGTATCTCTTTTCCAATAAAATAAATATTGTTGTGCTAATCCTTGTAAATTTCCAAATTTAGTATCTGCTAATTCTTGTATTTCTTTTTTACTTACCTTTGTTTCATCTTCTTTTCTTATATATAAATCATTCATTACTCTTCTTACCCACACATCTATTGGGAATACATCAAATCTTTTTAAAGTAGAAAACAATAATATACAATCTGCTACTTTTGGTCCTACTCCTGAAAGCTTTAGTAATTCTTCTCTTGCTTCTTCTGTTTTCATATTTTCTATTTTTTCTAAACTTACATCTTCATTTAATATCATTTTTGTAGTTTCATATAACCTAATATCTCTAAAACCTAATCCTAATTCTCTAAAATCACTAACTGTTACATCTTTTAGCTGTTCTGGTAATGGAAATGTATAATATTCTTTTCCTCCATATATTATTTTATTTCCATATTTTTTTGATAGTCTTTCGATTATTCCTTTTATTCTTGGAATGTTATTATTAGCTGATATTATAAATGAAATTATAGTTTCCCATAAATCTTGATTAAGTATTCTTATACCTTTTCCATATTCCACACTAATTTTTAAGTTTTCATCTATTTTAGATAATTCTTCTCTTATTTTTGTGTAATCTCTATATAAATCAAAATATTTGCTACAAATATCCTTAATGTTACCTTCACATACTCCTTTAAATATAACTTTATTTTCTTTTTTTTCTACATTAATTACATTATTTCCAAATACGCCAGTGTAACTACCATTTTCTTCTTTATTCCATCTAAAGCATTGTCCACATTCAAATATATCTTCTAATTCAAATACATTTTGTTCTATAATATATTCCATATCTACTACTCCAAAAAATTAATATGTTTCTACAACATTAATTTCAAACTTACCTGGTTTCATATTTTCATCTGGTTTAGCAATTACTTCTACATCATACATTTGTTTTAATCTTTTTAAATTTTCTTTTTTGTGTCCTATTATATTATTGGTATATTCTGGATTGACTCTTATTTCTACTTTTTTAACTTTCATATTGATTTTCTTTATTTTCTCAGCAATGCTATCATACCACATGCTGTCGTCTACTAATTGTCTAAATGCTGGATGATATGGCCCTGCCAATACTTCACTTGTACTCTTAGATGGATCTGTTATTTCATCAGTATTTTGAAGTCCAACACGAATAATATCTATACGTTTTTTTCTAAACATATAAATTATTTCTTTACATCTTTGTGTCGCTTGTTCTATTGTAAGTGGTGTATATTCACCGTCTTTATATTCATTTGCAAGTTCAGTACCCTTTATAACTAATACTGGATAAACTCTTACCATTTTTGGTTTTAATTTTATTAAATCTTTTGCTGTATTTATTTCGTCTATTTCAGTGCTCTCTGGCATTCCTACCATCATCTGATGTCCTAACCTAAATCTATATCTTCTAATCAATTTTGATGCCCTTTTTACATCTTCAAAATTATGACCTCTCTTACTTTTTGCTAAAATATAATCATTTGATGATTGTACTCCTAATTCTATTGTTTTTACATGGTATTTTTTAAGCATTTTTAATATATCTTTTGTTATATAATCTGGTCTTGTTGAAATTCTTATACTATTTACTTTACCTTCGTTTATGTATTCATTTGCAGTTTCTAATAATTCCTTTTGAATTTCTGTATCTATTCCAGTAAAGCTTCCCCCAAAGAATGCAACTTCTACATATTTGCTCTCATCTTTAAAATTATTTAAATAATATTCTATTGTTTCCTTTACATCTTTTGCAGTTACATTAGTTTGCTTTCCTGTAATTTTTTGTTGACTACAAAAAGTGCATTCCATAGGACATCCTAAATTTGGTACAAATATTGGTATAATATATTCTTTTTTCATATTTATTATCATTCCTTTACTATTACTTCTAATGCTTGCTTTGCTGCTTGCATCTCTGCTATTTTTTTACTTTTTCCTGTTCCTTGTGCTAATATTTTTCCATTACATATTACTTCTGATTCAAATGTTTTATTATGATCTGGTCCATATTCTTTTATAACTTTATATTCTATGTGTACATCTCCATTCTTTTGTAATTTTTCTTGTAATACTGTTTTATAGTCTTTAACTCCTATATGTTTTTCTGCATAATCCATTTCTTCTTTTAAATTAAATATTATAAATTCTTCTGATTTTTCTAATCCTCCATCAAAGTAAATTGCTGCTATTACTGCTTCTACACAGTCTGCAAGTATTGCGGGTTTTGTATTTCCACCATTTGCTCTCTCACTTTTGCTTACAAGTATGTGATCATAAAACTTATGTTTTTTCGCAATTTCTTTTAAACTGTCTTCACAAACAACTTGAGCTCTTACCTTAGTAAGCTCACCTTCTGTTAAATTTGTATATTTATTAAATAAATACTTACTTGATATAAATTCTAATATACTATCTCCTAAAAATTCTAATTTTTCATAACTAGATATATTATTTTCGTTTGCATAAGATGTATGTGTTAATGCTGTTTTTAGTAATTCTTTATCTTTAAAATTATATCCTATGCTCTTCTCTATCTCTTCTATATTCATTTTATTCCTCTTTTTTTTAAGTTCTTATTTATAATAACATAAAAAGGGGTTATTATCAATATTAAAAACAAAAAAATAAAGGGCTTAGCCCTTATATTTTCATTTTGTGTTTTAAGCAATGTGATCTTTTATGTAATCAACAACATCTCCAACTGTTACAACTTTTTCTGCATCACTATCTGGAATTTCTATATCGAATTCCTCTTCTAATGCCATAATAAGTTCTACTATATCTAGTGAGTCTGCTCCTAAATCATCTATAAAAGATGCTTCCATTGTAATTGATGATTCAGTTACTCCTAATTGCTCAATTATAATCTTCTTTACTTTCTCAAATATTTCTTCTGAACTCATGTGGTTCACCTCCCCTCATTAGTATTAGAATTATACTCATACAATAATACATTGATATAAAAATGTCAAGACGTTTTATAATTTTTTTACAACATTTTAATTATCTTGAATTTTACTGATGTATTCCTTTACTTCTTCCATCTTTTTCTTATTATCTTCTGATTCGTATATTTCAGTTAATTGATCAACTGCTTTATTATTTACAAACTGTTCAGCTTGCTTTATTGTGAATTTAAACAATTTTTCATCACTACTACCATGAGCTTTAACTACTGGCTTTTGAACACCTAAAAATAATGCCCCTCCATATTCCTTGTAATCCATTACTTTTGAAAATCTTTTTATTGCTGGTAAACTTGAAAGACTTCCTATTTTACTCCATATACTATGCATAAAACTTTCTGTTAATGACTTTTTTACAAATTTTCCTAATCCTTCAACAGTTTTTAGGAATACATTTCCTGTAAAACCATCTGCTATTACAACATCTACATTTCCTAAAAAAGCTTCTCTTCCTTCTAAATTGCCTATAAAGTTTATGTTTAAATCTTCTGAGTATTTTTTTAATAATTTATATGATTGTTTTACTAAATCATTTCCTTTTGTTTCTTCTGTTCCAATATTTAGTAGCCCTATTTTAGGTGAATCTATTCCTAATGTGTTATGCATATATATGCTAGACATTTGTGCAAATTGTAAAAGGTTTATAGGCTTACAATTTGTATTTGCTCCGCAATCCATTAATACCAATCTTCCATGATATGCTGGTAATATTCCTGCCAAAGCTGGCCTATCTACTCCTTTAATTCTTCCAACTAAAAGTGTTGCTCCTGTAAGTAATGCTCCAGAATTTCCAGCTGATATAAATACATCTCCATAACCTTGTTTAAGTAAATTAAATCCTACTACCATTGATGAATCTTTTTTAGTCTTTATTGCCTGAGTTGGAATATCTTCCATTTCTATTGTTTCTGTAGTATTGTATATAGATAACCTTGGAGATATCTCTTTTAGAGTTTTTCCATAAAATTCTTTTACTTTTTGATTAATAATTCTCTCATTTCCAATTAATACAACTTCTGCTTCTACTTCATTAATGGCACTAACTGCACCTCTTATATTAGCATCTGGGGCTTTATCTCCTCCCATTGCATCTAATAGTATTTTCATTCTTATTTTTCCTTTCGCAAGGTACAAATTCTGTTAAAGTGTTTATACATTAACTTTCAACTCATTTGTTTCTTTTAATTATTATGCAATTATAATATAACTTATGTTGTATAAAGTCAAGAATGATTGGTCAGTTTTTATTTAAAAATATTAAGATATTCTAAAATGATACAAATGTAATTTTAGCTTGCCCATGTCCTGCTTTTTGTCCCGCTGTTGTAGAAGGTGAATATATTTTCCATTTGTATGTTTGAATGATGGTACTCCTCCAATATATCCTAAGCCTCCTCCGTGCACATATAATAAGTTCTGATAAATTATTAGAATTATAATTTTATAATATGGACTCCCTATATCCTATATGAGTTGCCCCGTCCACCTACGTGCTCCGCCATAGTCCTATATTGCTTTGATCTCCTGAATTTGCATATCCTTTTCCCCCCATTATAACCACCAGGTTGAAAAGCACCCCATGGTGCATCTGATGGTTGTTGTCCGAATACATATATATATCGTTATATTATTTGTTAACATTTTATACCCTACTGAATATCCTCCCTTTCCTCCTACAATTCTTGTATTTCCGTCCTTGTGCTCTTCATACTTCTAATTTATAAACTCCTGTTACTGGAACTGTATAAGATTGAATTTCTCCTGTATAATTAAATATATTTGGATTTAATAAAGATGATGGAAGTTCTAATATTGTTATTTTTTCTGATATTGTTTCTTTCTTATTTCCTACATTATCTACTGTTAATATATGTAAATACCATTCTCCTTTTGATGTTCCTTTAATAGATATTGCTTGTGAATTACTACTGAATGTTCCTCCTGTATATAAACTTTCATCTTCTCCTATTTCATTTGGATTTGTGTTATATACCCATTTACAACTAGCTGTTTTAACTCCTGTTTCATTGTCTGTATGTGTTACTGTTGCATTTATTGCTTGATTTACATATGCTGCACTTGATACACTTATGCTTGCTGTTGGTTTTACATCATCTATATTACTTACTGTGCCTGTTGCTACTTTTGTTTCTCCCATTATTGTTATTACTTTTGCATATATGTCCTGATTTTTATATACTTCTATTTCTTCTTTGTATTCCTTCCATTCTTCTTCATCTTCTTGCTTATATAATAACTTTGCATCTCCCATATTTCTATTTACTTTTATACTTACCTTTACTGGTCCTGCAGACCATTCTTTTGCATCATACTCAAATTCTATGTCTTCTTCTATATCTATTTCTTCTCCTGTTTGTTTTCCTAAATACTTTGTTCCAGCTAATTCTACTTTATATACTCCTTTATCTACTACTACATAAAAATATGCATCTTCTTCATTTTCTTGTACTTCTCTTACATCTACTTCTTTTCCTATTTGTTCTAAATCCTTTTTATTATTATATACATTTTCTCTTGTAGCTTCTATTATTTTTTTATTTCCTTCTTCATAATGAATAGACTGTTCTTCTAACAGTTTCATATCTAAATATTCTATTATTTGCACTTTCTTATGTTCTTCCTTTGCTTTATCTGCTCTTGTAAATAATCCATTATTGCCTACTGTTAAACTTATTGCTATTCCTGCCAATATTAATAGCACAATTATTGTTACAACAAGTGCTATTAATGTTATTCCTGCGGGCGATTTATAATCGCCCCTACATTTTAATTGATAATTTTCCATACATTTTTTTATTTCGTTCTCCATATTCCTCCTCCATTCTCTTAGTTGAATTTCAACCCAAAATATGACTGTCCCCCTTGGTTGCAGGCGACTGATAGTCTCCCCTACAACTCAAAAAACTATGCCTTTTAGATTTTTCTAAAAAGACATAGTTTTTCTATGTTTACGTAATTCTATTTCATTAAACCTTACGATATATATACATATATATACACAGCCTCTAGCATTTTAGCGTTTTTCATTTGTTTTTCCTTTTTCTTGTTTTATTTATTTTATCATTTTATATTTTTTTGTCAATTATTATATATATTATTTTAAACATTATCTGGATATTATCAATTTATATTCTAGAATGCTACAAATGTAATTTTAGCTTGCCCATTACCATTATTTTGTCCAGCCGTTGTAGAAGGTGAATATGTTGTTCCATTTGTATGTTTGAATGATGGTACTCCTCCTATATATCCTGAGCCTCCTCCGTGCACCGTGAGGCTCCATATCCACCATAGAAACCTCCTCCTCCGGCCATTTGCCGCTCCTGCTCCGAATGCAGCTCCTCCTGTTTGTGTTCCACCACCAGCAGCACTCATCTGACTAACTGTTCCTGATCCATTTCCTCCATTGAGTCCTCCTCCTGAGCCACCGATAGCCTGCCCAACTAGAGTATCTATCACAGTATCTGCCTCCACCGCCTCCTCCTGCAACAATTAAAAGGCTATTTAATGACGAAGCATATCCTGTTAGTACACAGTTTAGATATCCTATATGAGTAGCGCCTCCTCCTGAGCCACCATATCCATCTCCAACCCACATACTCTGTCCTCCTCCATTGTAACCACCGTGCAGCAGGTGTTGAATTATAAACCCCATTACTTCCTGCGCCTCCACATACAATGTAAAGTACTTCTCCTTTTGTAAGTATCTTGTATCCAACAGAAGTTCCTCCTAAACCTCCGATTATATCCTCCTCTAGCACCGTGATACTTCTAACTTGTAAACTCCTGTTACTGGAACTGTATAAGTTTGAATTCCTCCTGTATAATTAAATATATTTGGATTTGATGCAGATGTTGGAAGTGCTGAAATTGTTACTTTTCCTGATACAGTTTCTTTCTTATTTCCTACATTATCTACTGTTAATATATGTAAATACCACGCTCCTGCTGATGTAGCATTTAATGATATTGGTTGTGAACTACTACTAAATGTTCCTCCTATATATAAACTTTCATCCTCTCCTATTTCATTTGCATTTGTGTTATATACCCATTTACACTTTCCTATATCTATTCCTGTCTCATTATCTGTATGTGTTACTGTTGCATTTATTGCTTGATTCACATATGCTGCACTT
>Ga0137297_10419_pt1 | contig 32394 bp, 36 predicted proteins | sample RamsorincwithD2O_FD_97191 | JGI IMG/M metagenome (GOLD analysis project Ga0137297, IMG submission 97191) | Mouse cecal microbial communities from Vienna, Austria - Mucin amended with D2O | ecosystem: Host-associated > Mammals > Digestive system > Large intestine > Cecum | place: Austria: Vienna...
GGCGCCTTGTGACACGGTACACCCTGGACACCGGATTGCCAGTATCCCAGATAATGTTCCCGTCTCCATCGGTCACCGGAATATAATTCCCCTCTTCGTCCAGACGGTATTCTCCTTCTTCGGCTTTCTCATATTCCCCGGTTTCCACCAGCCGGGAACCTGTAACTACCTGCTCTGTTCCCGTGGTCTCCTTCATTCCGGATCGATAGAACCTTGTCCCTTCCGGAAATCCGCTGACTAAAATGTCAAAGCCCTGAGCGGTGCCCTCATAAGTCACGTCAAATTCAAGCCAGGATCCGTCATGCATATCAATCGGATGGGCCATAGCTGTCACCACATCCGCCTTTCCCGGGACAGATATCTCCTCCCTGTCTGTGTGCAGGTTGCTGACCTGACGATCTGCGCCGTAGACAGACAGTTCATAGCCCTCTGACCGGGCGATCTCCTTCACATAATATTGCCCAAGAATCAGAGGATGCCCCACCCAGGTCTTTTCTCTGTTTTCAGCCACCTTTGAGGCTTCGCTTTCCTCTGTGTAAGCCAGGAAAAATGCATCTCCCTTCTGATCCGTGGTGGCAATGGCTGTCAACTCCCCCTTTCCATATACCATCCCTGTCTTGCCGTCTGGATGAATTATATCCTCCGCCGCATACAGGCCGTAGACTGCACCTTCCAGGGTTCCGTCCCCCTGGGTGTCTCCATAGCTGTCATACCCCTGGGACTCTCCTTTCTGAAGTTCCATATCCCGCTTATTTATGTGCAGCTCTCCCTCTGTCCGGTGATTATAGATGGAAAATGTGTATCCGTTTCTGTCCGGCGGGCCGGCAGGCTCTATCCATGGGACATCATCCTCTTCAGGCTCCCGCAGAGTACCGCCTTCTCCGGCTTCCCAGTCATCGTCATCGGTTTCCCAGTCATCGCCAGTTGTCTCCCAGCCATTCTCCTCTGTTTCCCAGCTGTTCTCACCTGTTTCCCAGCCATCCTCACCTGTTTCCCGGCCATCATCACCTGTTTCCCGGCCATCATCACCTGTTTCCCGACCATCATCACCTGTTTCCCGGCCATCATCACCTGTTTCCCGACCATCATCACCTGTTTCCCGGCCATCATCACCTGTTTCCCGACCATCATCGTCTGCCTCCACAGGCACCGGCACAGCTCTTATAAATCTTCTGGCATTATTTTCTGTGGCTGTTTTCACATATTCCCTTATCGCAGGAATCCGTACTGCCGTCCTGATCTTCGGAACCCCTCGGTCTTTTGCATCCATCTTGGCTTCTGGTATCTCCATCTCATGAGATAGGGATATGTATTCATCCGTCTCATATTCCTCCGTCTCAAATCCTGCATCATAATTGATAATCACTTCCTTTTCTATTATCTGACTGCCTGCGCCTGCCTCGGATGAGTTCATACGCACCACAGGGATCCTTTCATCGTCAGAGTGAAGCCCGTGGCGGATGTAACCGTATCTGGCCTGTATCTCCTGAACTGTATAATCATATTCCAGATTGATAAACTGCTCATAGGTCTCATCCCGGTCTTCCAACATCATTTCCAGCCCTTCTCCCGGCTCCATACCGTGAAAATCCGTTTCCGCCTCACAGGCCTCCACCAATGCTTCCCACTGCTCCCTGACCATATCGTTAATCTCTTCTATGGCTCTGGCCTCGTCTCCACTTTCCCCGGTTCCATCCCCATCATCCTCTGTCTCGTCTTCGGGCACCTCCGGCGCCTCCAGATATTCCGGCTCCGGGTGGCCGTCACAGTAGGTTTTGGAATACTCATATTTCTTCTCATCGGAGTGGGCAAAATATCCGTCTTCATCGGTTGCCGTCTCACCGCATATCTTAAACCCTGTCCAGGCCGCCGGTCTGGGCTCCATCTGTTCCAGGGTCAAAAGTCCGCCTGCCTGCCCTTCCTCAAACGCCTCCAGGATCCGGAACACAGCTCCTTTCAGTTCCTTCCCTGTCTCCGCACAGTATTTTTTTACATCAAAATTATAGTGGGATTCAAATGTCTCACTGTGACGGTAAACAGTCACATCCGGCACCTGGGGAATATCCAGCTGAGGGCTGTCTGTGTCAGGGCCGAATGCCAGATGCACATAGATCTTTGCGTCAAATGGCCCGGCAGAGATCATAGCCTGGATCTTGCTTCGATCTCCCTTGGGAATGTACAGGTTCAGGGATGTGGTATTTTTCGCAAAGCCTGCCAGATCGGCAGGCAGATCCGCAGATACCGTCATAGTCTGTCCCGGATTTCCGCTGTAGGTAAAAGTCATAATTCCGTCAGATACAGACTTGCCCCATCCGGTGCTGTCGCCTTCAAAAGTCCAGTTAAGAGTGGCCAGCTGGGGAACAGAAGAGACATCTACCGAGGCTGTCCACACACCGTTTTCCAGAACCATCTGCTGAGGCTTTCCGGAAGCTTTTGATGCAGAACACCACTCTGGAAGCGGGCTGCCGCCGTCATCTGTATTTTCCACGTAATTTTTTAATTCTTCCCATTTTTCGTAAGTGCCCGGCACATGCCGGGATACAAGGCCTGCTACGGAATCTGCGCTTTCCCACCCGTCTTCCATGATGGCCCATATAGCTGCCTGGGCGGCAGCGTAGGTGGCATTGTCTGCATAGATGGAGCCGTTGGTATCATACCAGTTACAAATCATAGCCAGCTTCTCATAGTCTTCTTTGCTTTTAATATAGGGAATGTTATCGTCATTTATATTGGTTCGGCGAGCCTCTGCTGTAATGGTATTGCCCATATGGTTTCTCGGCGCAATACAGAATGTCATCTGCCACCCGTCTGTCCATTTGTACATCCAGTTTCTGTTCCTGCCATAGATGACCTCCGGGCCGTTGATCCAGATATTTTTTCCTCTGAATGTAGCCGCCTGGCTGACAAAAAAACCGGAGTAGCTTAAGGGAAAGAGAAGGGCACTAAAACAAACAAGCGCCAAAAAAACGGACAATACACGTTTTGCCTTCTGTTCCATACCAGCCTGTCCTTTCTTATCTTAAAATTGCATTTCCGTTGACCATCCACACACCGTCGGTGTCTACCAGATAGCCGTCAGGAGTGGCGGTGCCGCGAAGCAATGCTCCTTTCGTCCCGTCGGAAACCTGGTTAAAATAGTAGCAGCGTGTCTTTTTATCCTCTCCTGTGATCCAGTTCCAGCCGGTCATCATCTTTCCAAGGGTATTATCTGACATAGGATTTAAATAGTAGCGTTTCCCATCTGAATCTGTAAACCATCCGGTTACCATATGGCCGGTACTGTCAAACCGGAACCAGTCTGCCTGGTTCTGCCCTTTCTGGGTGTCTGCGTATGGATTATGGATATAGGCCCACTCATTGCTGTATGTCCTGCCTCCGGAAGTAAAAGTCCACCTTCCGTCTGCTGTCTGTATCCAGGTTCCTGTCACGCTGCCTGCAGGCGCAGCAGAAGAAAGCTTGCTTCCTGCCGGTGTAATCCCTGTGGAGACACCTCCGCCGGAGCCTCCCCCGCCGCTGATGCTGCCTCCTCCGGAGGATGTGGTCTTGTCCACCACCCTTATATTCAGTGTCACGGCGCAGGTATCTGTGCAGGCGCCGTCAGACGCGGAGAGTATCACTGTCTCCGTGGACTTATAGGGGAAGGACAGGGCTTTTTTTATCCATTCAGCCTCCGGATTCAGTACCGGAGTACAGGTTCCGTCCTGGGTGATTGTAAGAATCTCAGGTTTTGAGGATGTATAAGCAATCTTTTTCTCCTGAGGAAAGGAAACTGCCTTGTTCTGCTTCTCTTCTGCCCCTGTCCAGCTGTAAACCGGCTTTGTCCTTCTTCCGGTTTTTGTCAGCACCAAATCAAACACTGCCTTATTCTGAGGGAAGGCCATACACTCTGCCCTGAAATCCAGTGTCACCGGAATCTTGTCGGAGATTCCGTTATCCTTTGCCACAGCAGATACCCATACGGTTTTGGATGCGGTGTAGGGAGCCTTTGTCAGCGCTTCTTTTATCCACAGGGCGTTGGGGTTGGGAGTGATGGTCCCGTCCTGCTTTATGTGCAGTGCATCTGCGTCTGATACAGACCAGATGATTCCCTTTTCATACGGGCTGTGGGCACTATCCTCCACACACCCGGGCTCTACGGTACAGCTTAAACGGGTCGGCTCAAACCCTGTTTCCTCCATGGTCTTTGACTGGCTGTTTCCCTCTTTTTTTATGGCCAGGTCATAAGAAACCTGCCGGTTGTCTATATGAACCGCCTCAGGGTGAATCACAGTCTCATCTACGGTAATAAACCGAATAGTTGCATGGCATTTTCCTGAGACAATTCCATGGGTCTGGTCCTCTGAGGTAGCTGTTATGACCTCCTCCTGTTTGGCAGAGCCTGTCAGGTTTACATAAGGATCCTCTTTTCTCTTCTGATTGTCCTCATTGATTACGTTCTGGATCCAGGCAGGGTTCTGTACCCCTTCTGTGTCATAGCGGACTCCCACGGCCACATTTTCCCCGTGCTCTCCGGAAGGGTTTAACGTGATGATCTGCTGGCTTTCTTCATCCTTCCAGGTAACATTCTTGAAAAACGGCTGCTGGGGAAACAGCCTGGCTGACAGTATAACCGGCTCTGTGCACAGAATCTCCTCTGCAGGCTTTTTTCTGTCCCCGGTCAGTTTCCTGATGACTGTACATACCATATCACTTTTATTGAGGGTCAGTCCCTCCACCCTTCTGGTGGTCTGATCCAGAATCTGAAATTTGACTGTGATCCGGCTGTTGCCATAGACCGGCTGTTTATCTGAGGATGTCTCCGGATTGGTGATGGCCGTGACCACTCCGTCTTTTTCATAGATTGTTGGCTGAATAGTTTCCTGATACTGGCTGTCCGCCTGGGTCTGAATTTCCCGATTTAAGATTTCCTGAATAAAAGAACCTGAAAGATTGGGAAGGATTCTGGCATCCTCCTCTGTGTAGCCTTCGGCTGCTGTCATCTGCAGCAGATCCGGGTCGTCCACAGCCCATTTCATGCTGCGATCCGCCGTATCCCCGTAGCTGTTGTGTTCTCCATGAATGCCTATGGGCTGAACCTCCACAGATGTGTCCGGCACACCGTTTAAATATCTGGCAATGAGAATCCCTTCCCCGTTTCGCACTTCTGTCCGGGTGTCCGGGTTCTTCCGGTCGCCGCTTCTGGTGTGAATCACGGAAAGCTCTGTTTCTTCCGGCGAAACTGACAGACGGGTGGTTACCTTGCGGTACCGGACATTAATCTCTGTGTCCCGCTCCGGCATGATGAAGCTGTAGCTTCCTCCTGCCATGTAGCTCATGGGAACCTGCTGCCCCTCCTGGTCGATGTAAACCGGCGGCTCCACGCCCCCTTCCTCATTTTCATCTACAAGCATCTGATACCGGTTTCCATCACTGTTTTTAGGAGCCGTCACCACGGTTACACCGATTCCCGGCGCCACCGCAGCGCCGTGGTCTTTGTCAATGGTCCGGTAATAAGACTGGTTTCCGTTGGGAAGGGCTGTCAAAAGCGCCACATCTGTGTCATAGGTGCCGTTGGCGTTTTTAGCATCGATTCTGGGCACGGAAAGAAGATATCCTGTCACCGGCTCCCCCTGGTATCCCGGTGCAAAATGATCCAGACGGAACCGCAGGTCTTTGGCTGCTCCCTGGGCAGTGAATTCATTGCCCAGTTTTCTGGTGATAACCGATCGAACCCCTTCTTCCAGTTTTTCGTAGAAATACAGCTCCTGGCTCTTAATTTCGGTGGTTCCTGACAGAAGGGTGTATCACCCCTCAGAATGAAAAGGAGAAAACAGAGGAGAGCCGGGCGGGCCCTCCTCTTTCCCTTTACATTGACAGCCGGATCTTTTTGGCTGCCGCCTGCTCAATGAGCTTCTTTGCCTCTTCCTTGCTGCCGCATTCAGCAGATACCATGATATAGCCGGGCAGATCTTTGGCCGGTTCCACCTTAAAATCCTTCATTTCTGCCGCTTCCAGGCTCTCCTTCAGCTTTTTTGCATAATCCCCGCAAGCTGCCGGAAACGTGCCCGCAATCACCCGGATCGGGGCTTCCTTCGTGTTCTTTACCTCTGCCATTGTGTTTCCCTCCTTATGATTTCTTTAAATACTCACTACTGGAAAAGCCCTCTTTGCCATCGTAGGCAATAAAAAGCCATTTCGCACCTTCCACCATGGTATAATAACCATAGTTCCGCACCGTTGCCCCTTTGGGGATCTCCATGATAATATTCTCATTCTTCAGCACTCCCGGATGGGTTCTCATATTCAAGTTGGCCGTGGTCTTATAGGCTCCGGCAATTCCCTTTGCAAAGCTCTTTGCCCCCACCGGCTTCAGGGAAGAATTGCCCGCCGTGGCCCCGTTGGCCACATAGGTATAATATTGGCCGCCTGCATTGCTTGTGTAGGCATACCCGCAGGAAGCACCCGGCCATACAATTTTATACCAACCATTGGCCAGGATCTCCAATACCTCCACAGAGGCTCCCTTTGTCACTCCTCCAATGGATCCGGATGCGGTACTGCTGCCGGTTCTCACATTCATATTGCTCTTGGCCGTTGCGCTACCAATTCCCTTGCCTACATAGTTTTTATTTCCCGCTTCCGTTGCCTGGCTCTGAGAGGCTCCTGAGGCCGTTCCTGAGGCTTTTGTGCCCTTACCCAATGCCATAACCACATGAGATCCCTCTTTCAGATAAATGCCGCCTCTCTTTGCGTATTCACTGGATCCGATATGGGCCGCATCCGTGTATGCCTTAAATTTGCCGGTTGCCAGGAGAATGCTTTTCATATTCCCGGTGTAGCCACTGGCGGCTATGCTCAGGCCCGCCAATATGTAACATGCAAGCACCAGTGAGCTGCAATCAAAATCACCTTTTGCTCCTGCCACCTTCCTGCCATTGTTCACAATCGCATTAAAGCCCTTCCATCTGTTTGGCTGAGAGTATCCAAAATTATCATTTTTGCATATCTCCTCCATGATTGCAGCGGCCTTGTCTGCCAGGGTATCATCCAGGCATTCCAGGTATACATTCCAGGGCTTTGGATACCATTCACGGATGCAGATCTCTTTTGTGGTCTGATCTCCCGGTGTTTTCCCCTGAATAGTGCCGTTTTCGTCAATACTTGCATGGCCAATCAATACAGCCATCTGATCACTCCTCTCTTCATAGCCCTTTACTGCTGCATATACCGCATCCCTCCGGGCCATATACTTACAGAAAACTTTGTCATTTTTCGCTGAAGCATAAAGCGCATCCAATGTCTTTGCACTGGCCGCCTTGATAATCCGGGCAGAGGCACCGGCCCCGCCCTGGTTCTCAATATCGGCCATAAACATGATCGCTGCCGGATCGGTTACTCCCAATTTCTGAACATGGGCACAGTATCCGGCAATATCCTTCATGGCAAGCGCATCCTGGGCCTGCTTCCCTTCCGTGGTGCTGAGGGCAGCAGATAACCGGCCCGCCTCTTCCGTTGTGGCCTTCCTGGTGCCCCATGAGGTGCCTTTTGCCGTTATTTCCGTATAAAGGGCCGCCCCTAACACTTCCCGGCTCCTCCCGGCTCCCATGGCCTCACAAATCGCCCTCATAAGGCTCAGAGCCCTGCTGCCGTGCCACTGTACCCTTCCTACTGATAAGGCCCCGTTATCGTTCTTATTTACGGATCCATAATTCCCTTCATGGGAAAAAATGATCGGCGCTGCTTTCTCAGCAATCTCCTTCAGGTTCATCCTCTTCCTCCTCTCCCGTTCTGCATAAATCCGGGTATTTCTCCGCTATCTTCCCATATACCCACACCCCGATCAGTACCAGGGGGAGAAATGGCCACAGCACCGCCGCCAATATGGAGATAGCGAAAAAGGAGCAGATGGCGATCAAGCCTTCTCCTGCTCCTTCCGGGTATTCCATGTATTTTTCTTCCTCACTCAGCTCATTCCATGAGCTTGCAAACAGATATAATAAAGCCATGGCCAATATTACGGCCACGGCCACATAAACAATGAGCAGCACCTTCCACACTTTTAACCCTCCTTACTGTTATTCATGGCAAATACAGCCGCCTCTATCAGGGTTTCAAGTTGGGCATCGGAAATAGAAATATTTTTAGCACTCAGAATCTCCTTCAGAAATTGTGTTACAATGGCCTTTTTCTCAGTGCCGGATCCTTCCTTTTTGATCGTCTGTTCTGCCGCCTCCACGGCCTTGCCCACCCACTTCATAACTCCGGTGAGCTTCATTTCCTCTGCCCACGTTTTGAGCAGCGGGATCCCATACCTCATAATGAGTGTTACTGCAATAATCACCACAAGCTCAATAACCTTTAATAAAATATTATCCATAGAAATATGCCTCCTTATCCTTTTGCCGCCTCCTGGGGCCCTTCCTGGCCCTCTGAGGGTGTTTCAGGGCCTCTCATTGCCATATCATGCACAATGCCGCCCTCCGTGTTTTCTTTGGTTGCTTTTGCTGCATATGCACAGTATGAGATCGCCTCCCCTACCGTTGCACCGATCAGACTGTACAGCGCTGAGAGATCCGCAAAGTGCCACATTGCGGCCATAGAGTAAAGCTGCACCGCCGTACATGATAGGAAGATATAAGCCAGGGCCATCTTGGAAGCGCTTGGCAGCTTCCTCTTTGGCCAGTATTCCTCCCGCTTCCGCTTCAGTTCTGCCTCCAATAGCTTCCGCTCTCCCTGGATCTCAATCCTTTTCAGCTTCCGCTCATGCTCCCTTAGCTCTGCCCTGCTTAGCTTCACCCGGCTCACCTCCCACATAAAAATCTTTTTCTTCCTGGCACTTATGGAAGATCTGCAATATGTACTCATATTCTGCTTCATACACACCATTGGGATCATTCGTCACCTTCAGCAGCTCCTCATATTTTTTATTCTGCTGAATGATATAGATAAATTCTGCTTCAGAGTGCCTCTGCCCCCTTTGGCATTCATTGTAAAAATTGAAAATCTCCGCTTTGATATTGTCAGCAGCATCTATGGCCCGTTGTATTGCAAGCTCTTCCTGCTTTTTGGCAAGCTCTTCCTGCTCCTTCCTTATCTCCTTCATTTCTTCCTTTACACCGGCCATCATTTTGTTGCCGATCCACCCAAAAAGGCTGCTCCATGGGTTTATCTTAATCTTAGATACTTCTATGAAGGTTCCCAGGAAGAGAGCCCCGGTTGAGATCGCCGCCGCCATTTCTCCTATACTCATTCTAGCTCTTCTCCTTCCTCCTGATTCTCCGGCCCCTTTATTTTGCAGAAAACACACCGGGAGCAGGGCTCTTGGCTGTATGGTATGTAATAACTTTTACACTCCCCACAATTTCCATATTCCCGGCACTCCCGGCTGCACTCTTCTAGTGTTCTCTTACAATATCCCAGGGCCCTATGTGAGCACTTGAAATTATTTCGCCTCAGCTTCATCCATTTCCTTCAGCATGGCATTGAGTTCATTCTTCCTGGCGGCCATTCTTTCAGATTCAGCAATCTCCTCAGCGTACTCCTCCACAGTGGCCCGTCCCATGGCGATCTTGGTGCCTATGTAGTCCTTGGCCCTCATAAGCTGATCCAATCCTCTGATCTCTGCCTCAATCTGTTCTCTTGTCATTCCTTCCATGTTTTTCTCCTTTCTATGCTGTTTTTGGGATATATGGGTTGTACTCCCATTCTTCTATAAATAGCCGATTGAAAAGGGCATCCATTCTTCTGATCGTGTGGTATGTGTCCTTTTTACCGGCAAATCCCCGCCATGATTGATATGCCGCCCTGATCTGCTCATAGCTCATGTGGCCCTCAGCATTCAGCTTGGCAAATTTCTTCAGTTTCCTTCTTTCCCTTGTCACAGAATCCCGGCATATTCTTTTCACTACCTTCCCGGTATCCGTGAGCAGGAAATGTGTTTTTAAGAATGTGAAGCCATGTGAGAGCTTCACAATTTTGGTTTTCTTATCGTTGAGCCGTATTCCCAACGATCCATAGATTTCCCGCACCTCTTCCAGTACCTCCTTCAGATATTCCTTATCAATGTGAATGATATATGAATCATCCATATACCTGGCATATGGCCGGATCCCTTTTACGTCCTTCACATAATGATCCACCTTATCAGGAAAAGAAACGGCGCAAATTTGACAGATTTCACTCCCTAACCCCAGGCCCCTGTCATACTCTTCACCGTACTCCATGGCCTCCTCTTTAAATCGTGCCATTTCTTTCATTTTCTCCTCAGCAAAGGCATCAATAAATTGCTCCGTGAGGTGAATAATTCTCTGATCCGTGAATTTGCTCCGGATCAGCTCCTTCATTTTGTCATGCGGAATACTTGCAAAGTAATCTTTCAGATCTATTTGCAAAATATAGCCCTCATTGCCATATTTTGCATAATGCTCCTGCAAGTGGAGCGTGATCCGATCAATGGCGTGGCTGATCCCCATCCCCTTCCTGGATGCTCCGTTGTCATATATCAGGCTATTGGATAGCACTGGCATGAGCGCATTTTGTGAGAGGCTCTTCTGAGGCACACGCTCAGAAAAATGCACACTCTGAATATGCCTCAGCTTTCCCCTCTCCACCAAATCAAAGGCAATGAATCCTTTTCGGACATCCTCACCGTTGATCAGTGCATTATGAGTTTTACAAAGGTTTTTGCTCAGCTCGGATCTGTACCGTTGCACACTGGCCTTCCACCCCACTCCCTTCCTGGCATCCTTATATGCCTGATAGAGTGAGTTATAATCTGCCACCCGATCAAAATTGTCATATTCGGATAGCCGCTCCCTCCGGTGTGCCTCCCTGGCCTCTCTCCTCCGCTGAGCCCTGCCCGCTTTTCTTTCTTCACTTGTCATATAAAATTGTGCCCATCTCCTCCTTGTACGGTATTTGTGCCCCTAACCGCATAATGGCATGGGTATGAAATGCACCTCTGCACCATTTTCCTCAACTCCCTTCCGATTTCTGCACCATGCAAGCAGCGTACACCCACCCATAACAAGCAAAGCCGCCTCCCTGAGCACATGAGTGGCGGCAAGGTCATTTACACCTTTTTCAAGGTGACGGTCATCCGCTCCTTCCTCTACCTGATACAGATTTCTGCTTTTTACAGCGTACTTTGTCGGATCGTTTATGGTAGTGAATCAGACGGGCACCCGCAGAGCGTTGGTGCAACTGTTGTTGTTGGCATTGCCGTTGTTGTTGACATTGCAGGCATTGGTAGAATTGCCCGCACACACGGAAAGCAGCCACCAGTTGGCCCGGTGCGAAAAATACAGCGGATAACCGGTATTTCTTTATTTTCTTTTAACTATTTTTGTGTTGTCCTTCCAGTTCTTCAGCTTCCCCTCTTCCTTCAGCATTAAATTCAGGAGCGGATCAAACCGGTTCCAATCCACCGGCAAAGTAGTGGCCAGGTAATTTATGAGATCATAAATATCCCGCAAGGTGTCAATGGCCTCCTGGGCCTTTTTCTTCCTCTCCTCCACTAATTCCTCCGTTGTGCTCCATATTCTATTAGCTGCACGGATCTGAGTATGGAGCTTGTGGCACAGCGCACACATTGGCTTTGCAAATACATCCCGCCATCCCTTCGGTACAACATTGGTATTCCACACCAACCTTGTGGCCTCTGCTCTGATTTCCTCCGCAAGATCCAACACATCCAGTTTTGAGGCGCTTCTGAGCCTTGCCAATACACTCATGCTCTTTCCTCACTTTCGCAAATTATACCCCGCCCCTGGGAAGGGGGCGGGATTGATCCATGATTATTCCGTGATTCGGAAGCAGACGGGCACCCGCAGAGCGTAGGTGCAACTGCCGTAGCTGGCACCGCCGCTGCCGCTGACATTGCAGGCATAGGTAGAATAGCCCGCACACACGGAAAGCAGCCACCAGGCGGCCCGGTCTCCTCCGTCACCGTCCCCCTTGATCCGGTTCTGCCAACTGTTTGCAAAGATCGGGTACTGCACCGCCATCCCTTCACCCCATGGCTTTGTTGCCCAAATCAGAGAACCAAATACTTCATACTCAGACGGGATCCACAGTTTTCCTAAATCCTGCCACCCCCATGAGGTTGAATCATTCAGTTTGCCGGATGCAGAATATCTCTGCTCTAAAAGGAACCGTTTTGAGCTGATAACCGCCCGCACCTCTGCCGGGAGCTTTGCCTCTAATCCTGCCAGGAAGCTCTTCACGGTTGACTTGTTATAAGGATAAGGATCCGCTGAGGTTCCGTTGTTATCGTTTGAAGTGAACCATTGCACAGTATCCGGGTAACAGTCTTTTGAGATCCAATCAATATGCCACCCTAAAGGCGCTTGATCCGTTGTCCTGGTATATGTATTGATTCCGGCGATCTGCATTTTCACCAAATAACTGCCCATATAAATGGGTATGTAATCACCTACATGCAGGCCATCAATGTTATGTGCTGCTAACCTGGTTTTAATCCACCGCCACGGATCGGAAAAACCGGCAATCTCCTCAGCAAATTCCACTGTAAGATCCCGGCCTTCGTAGGTGTGATCTGCCGCCTCTATGGCATAATTGGTGTGTTTGTTCTCAAAATTGATCTGCTTTGCACCGTATTCATCCCCTTCCTGGGTATATGGTGTTACGTCATTATAGCTCTTGGTGCCATCCTCATTCTGCACCTCTCCAAACTTGCGATCTGCTGCAAGCTCTTTGTTGATCACGTCATCCACATAATCTGTTTTTAATACTGACATAATGCCCTCCTATTCGTTAAATAAATGATTGCCGCCCAACCTCATGGGCAGCGTTCTTTTTCTTTTCGGCTCCCGTGGATTCCCAAACGGGAAATATTCACGGCCCGTAATTAAAGGCAACCTCCTCTCTCTGATTTCTTTTTCTTCCTCCCGTGGTATCTCCGGATCCTTCAGCGGGAAATACTGATCGCCCAACCTGAAGGGAATCCTCCTTACTTCTGTTACCACCTGAGGCTCTTCATATGCTGAAGGGGCTTTGAATGGATAATATGCCCCGCCCAGCCTTGTACCCAATCCAAAAGGGAGCCTGAGCTTTGCGGGCTCTTTCGGTTCCGGTATTCTTGGATTCTTCAAAGGATAATAAAAAGCCCCCAAACGAAAAGGGAGCTTTACTGGCCGTGTGTATAGGTTCCGCATAGCCTCATATAGCTTCAGGCAGGCCGATTCTAGCCGTTTTAGATCTTCATAGCCAATAAATGCACCATTCTCCTCATATACCGTTTTGGGGCCTATCTCGCAATTTACAAAGGCATTGATCGCCTCCAAATTGTCTGCCAGGGTGTTTATTTCATCAGCAAAAGGGTATTCCTCATATTTCCGATCCGGCATTGCTCTCACAAATACCGGCCAAAACTTGTGAGCCACAGCCCCCAAAAATTCAATATTATTCTTGATCCGGTTGAAGTCCACAGTGTTGAAGTAATCCCCGGCATAGTTCCCGGCTTCATCCTGCCTGGCCATCCAGTCCGTTTTTGGTGTTATCCATTCCATTTCACATGTACCTCCTCGCCACCAGTGTGCCGCTCAGTGCCCCGGAAAAATTCAGGCCTACATCTTCAAGCCTCACCATGAGATCCTCCACATACCGGCTTTCCAAATATGAGAGATCATTGGTATCCAGGATCGGATCGCCCCGGTACTTCAATTCATACTGATTGCCGCCTTTATAATAAGCCCCAACCCACTCCACCAGGTTCTTGGCATCCTCCGCTGAGCTTATGAGAGGATTATTCCAGGTTTGTATGCTTCCGGTGTTATTCAGCTTTGTGGTTTCCTGGGAAGTGGTAATGTTGTACTCATACCCCCGCACCGTGATCACTGTCTTGGTGTCCTTTGCAGGCGGCTTTGTAATCTTCACCTTGCACCAGTAAGAGCTGCTTTCTTCTACCACGGCCCCAAAATCCTGAACGGTATCATTTATCATACACACCGCTGAGAGGTTATGCACCGCATTTCCGAAATTTATTTCAAATTCCCTTGCCTCTCCTGCTGCCAATATGGTTTCTTCCGTTGTGAGATCCTTCAGCTCCGTGCCCCTTGTGTAGATTGTCCGGATCACCCTCAGCTCTTTCACTTTTTCCAGTTTGGTGCCGTTTGGTGTGGCCGTTAGATCGTCATAAGTGAGCCTATAATCTGTCTGACTTCCAAAAAGAATCTGCTTCAAGTGGATCCGGTTGTGAGGCTTTGCCCTGGTAAATTCGATCTCTATTTTGTCGGTGTCTATAAAATCATAGTAAACTATGGTTTTTTCTGTTATGCTCTTGCTTTTGAACCTCTTCAGGCGCTTCCCATCGTTGAATGTGGTGATCATGAAGTCCACCGGCTGAATGCTGCCGAAAAGCAGAGTTAAATTGTAAAAGGTGTATGCGCTTTCCATGGTGAGGGTGATCACCGGATTCTCCTCAAAATATCCCTCCTCATCGCTTATGGATTCGCTCACATAACCCACTTCCATGAAATTCTTCCCCCTTGGCATAAAATACTGCTTCCTGCCCACCTGGGAATAATTCTCTTCAAATGCTGCATATTCAGAATATGGCCGCTCCTTCAGCAGGCACTCTATACTGCCATACTCTGCCACCTGGTTTGCCGCCACCTCCTTCTCAGGCTCAAAGGAAGATTTCAGCATGATAATTCCATCTCGGTTTTGCATTACCACGCTTCTCCCGGCATTGGCAATGAGCTGAAGGCATTCTTTGTGTTTCACCATGGGCAGCGGATTATACACTATAACCTTTTTCAGATACGGATCGATCCAGTACCCCTCCGGGAGCACTCCCGCATCCTCAAACACATCCACCGCCAAATCAAAAAGGGAGATACCTTCAGGCCGGTACTCTCCCCTTTTGTATTCATCATTCATATACTCAAAAATATCCACAGCGCCAAACTTTGCCAGTTTATCATCCGCACTCCACTCTTGCATGAAGAGAGTGCCTCCCTTTACCCATTCAATACTGCCATCATTCAGAGTATAGCCATAATATACGGCCATTTCCTGGCCCGTTTCCATGTAATTTATGGCACTGTCATCGTTATCCACATTATAGTATTTATCCATGTTTTCTATGGTCACACTAAAGTCAACGCTTGGCAGGCTTTCCGATATTGGAGAAATGTGGCTCTTCATTTCAGCGCTCACTATTTTCTCATTGTCAAACGTGATCCCGATCCCAAATACGATATTTAAGATCCGGAACCGGGCGATCCCGTTTTTCATTTTCCTTGGATAAATCCTCATAAATGTGGTGTTGTTGAAGGTGTCCTCTGTCTTGAATGTGGGTGAATCGTTCTCATAGTTAAAAATTCCCTCATCCGTTTCCACTGTCAGCTCCACCGGGTATGCCTCACCTAATTCCAGGGTGAGGCCTTTTATATCCACCGGATCCGCCGTGTTGAACCGGATCACAACCACCGGCTGCTGCCCCTGGCCGCACAATGCCTCTGTTACCATTCCGGCATTATAAAAGCTCTTTCCCGGCCCCTTCCTTGGAAGGAAGTACATGGAGCGATCAACCTTTGAAAAATCATTCTCATAGGTTGCATATATTTTATTTACTGTTTCCGTGCTCATCGGCTTAATGAGATCGGAAAAATAGGTATACCCAACATTCTGCACCTCTGCCGCCGTTTGGGCCGCCTGATTTATCAGGCCCAGGCTGATCCTCATGTATGATTTATTCCGGGCCGCCTGCTTCATGGCCTCTTTATACTCGGTACTTACATACTGCATACTGTATCACCTACATTTCAATAAAATTCACTGTAAAATCTTTATATACCGGCCTCCCCTCCTCATATGTGTAAATGGGTGTTTTCCTATCACCGGCATACATTTCCAAACTTCCTGCCGCATTCTGATCCGGTATGAAGAAATTCACGCTCAGGCCAAACTTTTTCTTTATTGCCCGCCTTATCTCCATGTACTGATCCGGCCTGAGTACATACCACTTGCACTCTATTTTATGTACATCCTCCCTTATGATCTGAGATACCATTTTGCCGTTGGCATTCCTCTCACTCTCCGATATGTCATAGTCAGAGATAACCATTTCTGAAGGATCGGGGAGAGTTACTCCACCCACGATCAGAATATTATGATATTTTGCCGCCATGTGTTTCTCCCTCCTCCCTTATGCGTTGGCCATCTGATAGCCTTTTCTACGTCTGTATTTGTCTGTTTGCTCCACCAGTGTTTTACTGTCAAGTAATACGGTTGTGTGAATGGTCTGCCATTCCTCACCGCCATCCATTTCTCCGATAATGGCCCGGATATTCATGGAGATAATTTCCCCAATCCTGGCCGCCACTTTATCCATCCATCCGGTATTGTTTTCCAGTGGCACAACCGCCTCTTTTCCGGCCTCTCCAACCATTGCAATAGTGGCCTGATCTACAATGCCGCCCTTTGCAAGCCTTGGAATGGATATATTGCCTATTGTGGAGATATTAAAGCCAAATGTTTTCCCGCCTATCTCCGGCACCCAATCCGGCACATCAAAGCTCAGGTTATTCAGCGCCCGGATCATTCCGTTAATGCCATTGATCACACCGTTTGCCATCTTCTCAATTCCTCCAATTATGGAATTTATTACCCCTTTTATAGAGCTCCAAATCCCGTTGAAGATATTGATCACAGTGGTTTTCATACTCTCCCACATGTTGCTCCACGTTGTTTTGATACTGCTCAGAGCCGTGCTTATTCCGCTCTGAATCGTTCCCATTATCGTGGTGATTTTGCTCTTTATGGCATTGAAAATGGTGTTTACGGTTGTTTTTATACTTTCCAGTATTGTGCTAAACGTGGTCTTGATACTATTCAGCACAGTGCTGATTGTGGTGCTTACAGCATTTATAATTGTGGTGATCGTGCTCTTGATCGCATTGAAAACGGTTGTCACCGTGTTCTTTATGCTTTCCAGTATTGTGCTGAAGGTTGTTTTGATGATATTCAGCACGGTGCTGATTGTGGTGCTTATTGTGTTTATGGTTGTGGTTATGAAGGTCTTGATCGCATTGAAGATCGTTGTTACCGTGTTCTTTATGCTCTCAAAAATCGTGCTGAAGGTTGTTTTTATCGCATTCAGTACAGTGCTTATGATCGTGCTTATCGCATTGATCGTGGTGCTGATTATGCTTTTTATAGCATTCCACACTGTATTTATGAGGGTTTTGATCGCCTCCCAAATTGTCTGAAAAATCGTTTTGATTGTATTCAGCACCGCACTGATAACTGAAGAGATAACTCCCAGGGTCGTGGAAATAATGGCCTTGATCGCACTCCACACAGCGCTCACTATATTCTTTATGGCATCCCATATTGAGGAGAAAAAGGTTTTGATCCCTTCCCATGCCCTCTGCCAGTCACCGGTAAACACTCCGGCTATAAAATCGATCAGGCCGCCCAATGCGTCAAAAATATTCCCGATCACATCAGCAACCACTCCGGCCACCTTCAGGAATATGCTTCCCACTGTATTCAGGGCCATCGCTATGTACGGGGCCACCGTGGCAATAAACCACTCAATGAATGGCTGAAGCGTCTGCTCCCATATATCTTTTATTGCATCCGCTATCTTTCCGATCAGTTCCAGGCCCTTATTGATTGCGGGCTGTATGTGTTCATCAATCAGCGGCTTCACCTTCGCCTGAAGGCCTTCCAGTACCGGGAGTATATATGAGTTATAGGCATCCAGTAGCTTCCCGGTTATGCTGCTGAGCCCTGCTGCCAGTGAGCTGAACATGGGGGCCAAATGCTGATCGTACACCTCATTAGCCTTGCTGAAGGTGTCATCCACCACTTGCTTGATATTCCCCAAAAAGCCGCTCAGCACTCCCAACGTGCCATCCAGGGCCGTTTTAAATTTATCCTGGTTATCTATGAAGGGCCGGGTGATAATGTCCGTTATATCCCGGTACAGCTTAGCGCCGATCTCAGAGGCACCCATGGCCGCATTGGCAAAAATCCCTATTATGTTGGCCGTTACCTGCTGCCCGTTCTCTCCTCCAAATACAGAGAAGATATTGGCCGCCGCCTGGGCAAAATCCCCCTGCATCTTCACGATCTCTGAGCTTATATCAAACATGCTCACAATGTGCTGCTTGATCCGCTCTTTGTTCTGATCCAGGTACTTATTCAGGCCGCCTAATAGGTTTGTGGCTATTGTGATCCCTATACTGGCCGCCGCTCCCGCCTGCTGCCCTAAAGAATAGGCCCAGGTATTCAGGAAATTATTGGCCGCCTGCAATACTGCCGGATCCGTCCATATCTCTTTCAGGCTTTTCTTAATGCCCTCAATGGCCTGCTTTAAGGGTTCAAGGGTTACATCCCCCAGTCCTGCCTTAAATCCATTCTTGAAGAGCTCAGCAAGCTCCTTCAGCCGGTTCCAAATCTTTTCCAGTACCGGGTTGAGCGTTGCATCTGCTTCGTCTGCCGCATCCACTATGCTCTCAGAGAGCGCCCCTCCTGAAGCTCCTCCATCACCGCCTCCGGATCCCCCACTCCCACTATCCTCTGCCGCCTTTGTCAGGCTATGGATTTCATCAAAGGAAGCCAGGCCATGAAAAGCCTCCTCTGCCTTCTTTGCTGATTTCCCGGCTTTATCCGTGGCCCCTGAGAGGCTCCCCGCTGAATCCGTTGCTGAATCCAGGGCCCCTCCCATCTCATTTACTGAGGTTGTGGTTTTGGTGTTCTTTCCGGTGATCTTTGCTATGAAATTACTGAAGGCATCTGTTACTGTCAATATTTTGGCCAGTAGCTGATTGAGCACCCGGATCACCGGTGTTAATACAGCAATAAGGCCCTGCCCAATGGCCGCCTTTAAAGCATTGAATCTCTCTGTGAGTACCCTCACCTGATTAGCCCACCCATCTGAAGTGCGGGCAAAATCTCCTTGTGCGTCCTTTGTCACTGATAACAGATAATTGTATCTGAGGATCGCCTGCTCCTGCTGTGACATTGCATTATAGGCCTTGGTTATTCCCTGGCTGAGTGCGTATGCCTCCATATTGGCCACGGACATATTGATGCCCAACTGCTTCAGCGGTTCGGTTTCTCCTGATATACCGGCCCGGATCTTCTCAAATGCAACATCATTTTCAAGGTTATAAAAAGAGGCCATATCTGCCGCAAGCCCCGCCATTTCCATAGACATTTCAGCCGCCTGGTTTGTGGCTATTCCCATGGATTTCAGCATCGCCCCTAATGTTGAGGTGTACTTCTTGGCGCTTGTTTCAGATAGGCCAAACTGTTCAAGTGCATCCCTGGCAAAATGGTTTATCGTTTCAGACATGGCCCCAAACGTGACATCCACCACATTCTGCACCTCTGCAAGGGCTGAGCCCAACTCAATGCAGCTCTTTCCAAAACTAATGATCGCCGTTACAGATAAAGCCAGGCCCACGGCTTTTGCAATCTTGCCAAATGCACTCTTTATTTTTTCTGTTTGCTTGTCAACTGCATTGGCCGCCTTTTTGGTCTGCTGCTGTACCTTTTGCAGCTCCTCATAATAAGCCCGTGTTTGGGCCTCAATGATTACTTGCAGCCGTTCCAGTGTCATTCCTTCCACTGTTCTCTTCACCTCGCTCCTTGGCCAATCGTTCCCTCATGGCCATGTTGTGCCTGAAGATAAAGTCATCCATTCTTGCCTTGTGTAACTCCATTTCCGGGCTCAGTTTGCGCTTATCCCCTGCATCTTCCTGCTCGGTGAAATTTGTCTTTTCCTCCTCATTCCCAAATAATTCCGGGTAATATTCTTTCGGGAGCCGGATCGCCACCTTATTATCCATAAGCCTGCCAACCACATTCCCGATCTGAAGGGCCTGGTTGAAGAGGAGCATGATCTGATCCTTTAGCTCTGCCTCCCGCTTTTTCTGTTCGTGCTCTTTCTTCCTGGCATAGCTTTCCAGGAGATCGCTCACCTCTCCCAGGCTCAGCTCCCAAAAATACTCAGGGCCATACCCGGCATCCAAAAACGCAGGGTACAGCCCCATTATTGCCTCTGATACTGTTTCAGGCTCTTTTTCTTTTACATGGTTTCCTGAGCTTCCTGAAGGGCCTCTCCCATCTGATTGCTCAGATTTACAGAGAAAAAACCGCTCACCGTGAAGATCTCCATGTATACTGTCATGTAAAACGATAACTGAGAGCCGCCCTCCTCAATGTATCTGTTGAAAATATCCATCACCCCGTTTTTGGTGATCCCGTGGTTCCAGTCCTTCATTGCTGCATGTGCCACATCCAACATTACAGAGAGGGCAGGCATACCGCCCTGGCCGGATCCCATGATATTCATTAAGTTGGTTTTATACTTGCTTTCAAGCTCCACAATGGCTGAGGTTTTCAGCTTCAGCTTATAGCTCTGCCCTCCTACCTCCCACAGTGCAAAGGGCTTTCTTTTGGGCATTTCGATCACTTTGTTCTCCTCTGCCTCTCCTACTGCCTCCTGCTGCTCCATGTTTTCCTCACCCTGGTTTGCCGCCTCTACTGCTGCCGCCATTGCGTTATCCTTGCCATTTCCAAATAATCCCATTTTGTTATCCTCCTATATGTTTTTTGCTTTTTTATGCCGGATCCGTTGTTACAATCTCGCTCTGAAGGGCCATATTGAGATCCCACTCCATTACACCATTCACACCGCCGCCCGATCTCTTTACAGATACCTGGGCATCGTACTCATACCGGGTGCCATCGGGCAGCTCCTCACAGAATGAGAGCACCTCTTTTGTGGCCCCTGCTTTTCTCATTACTCTGTACGGGGAATTTTCTGAGGTATTCTCATACTTAAATTTATAAGTGAGATCCCCCGCATCCCCTATACCAAATTCATACTGCTTCACCTTATCGGCCAGGCCGGTATTCTCCACCTTTTCCGGATCGTCACCTAACTCAGGGATCTCCTTCAGGCCGGTGAGGTTTGTATAATCCTCAGTAGATCCTTTTTTTCTGTATCCCAGTGTTGCACCATTCGCTAACATGTTTCTTTTTACCTCCTTGCTTTAATAATTGTTGTAAACTCTTTCGGTATCCACATCAATAATGCCCTCATACCGCATAACCTTATGCTTCAGGCCGGACGGATCCGGAACATCACCACATGCAATGCGCTTCAATCCTAGGGCAGATATGGCAGCATCCACCTTCAGAGTCGCCTCTGAAGTGCTTGCATTGTTCCATATATCCACCTTATACAGTAAATGAGCCTTGCTTTCCTTGTTATCCACCCATTCCACCACGGAATTATCCTCCTCAGTGTACTGGATAGCAGGAAGCGTGGCCCAATCTTTTGGGTATGTATCGCTCACATTCTCTGTAATACCCTGGATCGCTCCATATACCTGATCTTTCACATTGATCATTGACTTCCACCCACCTCTCTCATAGCTGCCTGCAAATCGTTTCCTATTGCCTTTATCACATGCTTTTCCATGGATTTCAGGGCCGGGTACATGAACGGCTGAGCCGGTTGCCCTTCCGTGGAATGAAAACCGCCCTCTTCATCCTGCCATACCCACCCATCCTGCCGGTATGCCACCGGCACATTGGGAGAGATCCCTGCATGGTTAGCCTCACCCACCGGCCCGGTGCCAAATTCTACATAGGGAGCATATTCTTTATTGGTGTAAACACAGCCAATAGTTGCATCCGTATCCTGCTCCACCTTTGTATATATGCTGTTTCTGAGCTCTCCTGAGGATACCCCAGGGATCGGATCGCCTTTTGGATAGTATACCGGGCACAGTTTCACCGCAACACCTCTCACAACCTCAGCCTGCCGCTTCACAGATTTATATACAATGGGCTCCATGCTCCCCAACTGATTGAATTTTCTCATTAAGCTCTGCACACCGTTTACTGCCATTATATTATCCTCTCCAACTCCATCACCTTTGGGCTGTACTCCGGTTTTATGGAAATGATTTTATAATCCGGCTGAGCCTCCGGCCCCACAAACACACAGATGCCATCGCCTTCCTGCATGGCCTCAGCTCCCCCATATTCCATATTTTTGATATAGGAGAGCCTCTCTCCATACATTTCAGCCTGCACCTTGCCTCCCGCAGGCCATATGGTTGCCTTGATCTCCACCGCTTCCTCATACCTCACAATGGAGCCGCCCTCACTGTCCTTCCCCGTTTTCCTCCTTCTCAGGTGGTAATTCTTCATCAGGCTCCTTCTCATATGCATGGCCGCCGATCCTCCCTAATCTGTACCGTTTGATCACGGTTTCAATATCTTTTGGAATCTCTGCAAATGCTGAAGAGATCCCGCCTTCGCTCCGGCTTGTTTCCCCCTGCATTCCCAGGCGGTTATATGCCACCGTTGCCCACTCTCTCACCGCAGGCTTCAGGGGATAGATCATTTTTCTCCGGTTTGCCAGGGAGAGCACCTTTTCCTCTGCCAGGGAAAGCAAAAGGGAGAGGAGCTCTTCATCCCCCTCCCCCGTTATCTTTTTGAGCATTTCCAAATCTGTCACAGTACCGCCTCCCGCTTAATGGTTCATAATCATGGCCACCAGGGTATCCTTATTCATGTTTGCATAGCCCTGGATCCCCATTCCTTTGGCAATCTCTCTCAGTTCAGCCACCTTTTTCCCATTCAGCTCTGCAAGACGTTCATCCCCTGCACCATTCAGAGGATCCTCTCCTCCCTGGCCGGGCTTCTCCTCTCCGGCACCAGGCTCCTGCCCGGCTCCTTCTCCGGTTCCTTCCTGCTGCCCTTCACCGCCTTCAGCGGTTCCTCCGGTTTCCTGCTGCTCTTCCTTTCCCTCTCTGAGCTCCTCAGCGGCCTCAGGAGCAGTTTTTTCGGGTGTATTGGTATTTTCCCCCGCCTCCGGCCTTTCCGGCCCGTTCTGAGGCTTATTTGCCGCCTTCCCTTCAAGTTCCTCCATGGCTGCCGCCACAGCATAATGATCTGTATCCTTCCGGCATACCTTGATCGCATCCGCATTGTGGCACTCCTGAATATTTCCGTTTTTCTTGTTTAAGATGAACATTGTTGGCCCTCCTTCCTTAGTTCTTATTCGCCGTTAATACAGAAACACACTTAGGCTGCAATACCTTGGCACCATACACATGCAGGCCCTTCACGGCATCAGAAAATCTCTTTTCAGGTCTGTATGCCTCAGTCTGAAGGATCTGCTCAGCATAGGAGCCTGCTGCATTTGTTCCTGCAATGATCTTGTACTTTGCGCCCTCAGTATTCGGCACATTGTTAGAGAGCCAAATCCTGAAGCCTGCTGCCACACCGATCTCCCCGCCTTCAATCAGGGCCTTATTGTAATCTGTACCATTTCCCACAAATCTGCTGTCTTTCAGCAAAAGGCCGTGATACCATGCCGGAATAACCGCCCATCTTCCAATCGTGGGCACGTTCTTCTCCGTCAAATCCGTGGCAAGATCCACCAGGTAATCATAGGCATTATCTTTGGCCGGTACAATCGGCGCTGCATCCGTTCCCAGGTTCGTGCCATTGTTTACAGCTCCCAAATACAAAAGGTTTGCCAGGAAGAGATCGGTTGTATCATTCATGGCATATGCTGAGCGCTGCATGGCCGCATCCATGAGCTTAGGGTTTACCTGGGCGGCATCCACATCATCAATGGAAAAGTTGAAATATTTTGCCTGATCAATGGTGAGGGTGTTCTGATCGCCGCTCAGCTCCTCCGGATCGTCAATATCCTTCCCTTTTGTATAGTCTTTAATGGTGACATCCCCGATCTGATTGATCTTTACGGTATCACCATAGTTTTTGATTTCCCCCTCATAATCCCGGTTTACCAGGGCGGCATAAACATGTGCCTTGTCAAGGTGTGCCAAAAGCCTGGCGCTCCAAATTGTGGGGATAAAATTTGCAACTGACATTTTTTCTTTCCTCCTTTAATCGTCTTATTTTCCTGCCTGCATGGCCGCCTGCACAGCTTCCCAATTCTGATTTATTTCAGCGGTGCTCATGTTCTTTATCTGCTCCATGGTATATGCGGCCTTATCTCCGGCTTTTTTCGGCGGCTTCCCGCCGCTCAGACGGTCATTCACCGCCTTCTCAACTGCTTCCTGGAATGCTTTGCCCACAGCCTCTATTGAGGCGCTGCATTCCTCAGCACTTGCATAATTCAGCACATCGGCCAGGGAAATGGGGAGCCCCTTCTCTGCAAGCTGCTCCTTTGCCGTTGCCATGAGCTCTCTCTTGGTGATGGCCGCTTCTCTGTCAGCAATCTCCTTCTCTTTCTTCTCCCGCTCATATTGTGCTTTCTGCTCAGCGTTCATTTTGGCCAATCTCTCTGCCTCGGTTACAGCTTCCTGCACCTTGGTATTGATCTCAGCCTGCATTTTGCTCCTGCTTGTTTCCAGGGCCTTGCCTACTCTCCGATCAAATTCTGCCTGATTTTTCGGATCCTTTAAAAAATCGTCAAAACTGAGAGGAGTATCTGCTCCTGCTGCCCCGCCTGCTCCTTCAGCGCCTTCCTGGCCGCCTGCTGCCCCCTGCTCTCCACCGGTTCCTCCGGCATTTCCTGAGGCTCCTCCACCTCCGGCCCCACCGGCACCGCCTCCTGCACCGCCATCCGGCTCTGCAAAAAACTGTAAATTCATGGGCATAGCACAATGCGCCCGGCCAAAAATCCTGCTTACTCCATAATGGTTATTCATAAACTTCATGCTTTTCTTTTCCTCCTATATGCCCCTGCATTTCCTTTTTCAGGCCCCACAGATTCATTATTTTGGTTTTGCCTGCCTCTTATTTTCAGCCCTTGGCAGCACCGGGCCCGCCTCTCACCCTCGGCCTGGGAGATAAATGGATCACCGCCTTCCTATACCACCACTTCCCAATCCTCTGCCAGGCAATCTCCTATTGAAGGCACCCACATGGAATGAGAGCCATCCACATTGCTGATCTGAAGGTATGGATTGCACACAAACAGTTCTCCCTCATTCATTCCCCATGCTTCCGCTGTCTGCTTATTGCATGGAATCCCCTGAGGATAGCCCTTTTGATAAACTACAAACATACCTTTGCCATTCCACCCGGCCCTTCTCAGCTTCTTTCCTGCCTTTAAGGCATCCAATGCTTCTCCAAAATTCATGCTCAGATCCTCCTCTCTTCTTTTTTTGTATACAAAAAGAGCCCTGCATTTCTGCAAAGCTCTCTGTATCTCCGTTTTATTCGGTTTGCCTCAATCCCATTGTGCCTCTTCCTCAGGGTACAGCTCCAAAATATCATAGTATTTCGGAATCTCTGAAGGCTTCCGGCCTTCCTTTAGGGCCATGAGCACTTCGATCTTTTCGTCTAACATTTTTTCGCTATCCTGATCAAAGAATTTTCCCACCATGGGATCATTCACTTCAAGCAAAAGAGAGAAAATTTTCTCCCGCTTCTCAATATATTCCTGATCGCTCATACTCAATCACCCACTTTCTTCAGCATTTCCTCCACAAGGGCATCCAACGCTTCCACCAGTTCCGGCTTATCCTCTTTCAGCATATCAATGAGATCCGGCCTGGTCACGCTCATGGCCCCATAGTTGGCTATTATTTCCGCTTTTCTTGCGTCCATTGATCGGTAATACTTGGAGCCATGGCCATACAGCACCGCCCCGCTATCCCTTGCAATTCCACCGGACAGGGCATCATATACATCCTGAAGCTGCCCCACACCGCCGCCCATGGCATTCCTGCACATGGTATCAACTTCATCCTCCATGAGAGAATAGAGCTTTTTCCGCTCCTTCTCATATTGTTTATATTTCTTTATATCTCCCCACACATTGGGGCTGCCTTCACCATAATACTGCTTTGTCAGCTCCTCCACTTTCTGCATACAAGAGGCCTTTGCCGCCTCCCTTATCCGGTAACACTCTTCTTTATACTCTTTGAAGAGGGCCCCTGCCTTCTCTCCAATATCCGGTTTTACCTTTGCAAGCGCTTCATCCAGTACCTTGGCCGCCTGGGAGCCTCTAAAATGCCCATGGCCGCCTAAATCCTCCCTCAGATACAGATCGATCAGGTGCATATTCTCATGCAGAGTGGTATTCACAGCACCGGCACCGCCTCCTGCTGCCACTTTGGGGATCGTGAGCTTCACTTCCACCAGTTGGCCGGTGCTTGGCCGGTATGAAGATACCACAGCATGGCTCTTCCCGTGTGATATTTTGAAGGGAATACCCTGAGAAACAATGCTCTCCATTTTCTTCATGCTGTTATACAGCTTCACAACCTTGGCATCCGCACCCTTCAGGCCGTTCACATAATCAATGAGGGCCTGAGTGTTTTTTGCCTCTGCCTTTTCCGTGAATGCCTCCGGGAAATTCTCTATTTTCATTTCCTCAGCCTGCACCTTAATATTACCATCGCCCTGCTTCTTATGCAAGCTCTTTCCCCTGGCCTTTTTCTTTCCTTCAGCCTTCTCTATGGCCGCCTTATTCTGCTGATACCATTTTTTATAGTTTGTTGAAGCGGGCACCAATTTATTTTCACCGGTTTCCGGATCCCTGGCCCGCCTCTTCAGCCCTGGCACCACATCCCCTCCCAGGTGAATTATGGTTGTTGACCTACAAAAAGGGTGCATCGGGTGCATATTTACACCAGGCACCGCCTCCTTTACCGGGAAAACCTTGCCATCCAACTCCTGGCACTGTTTTGAGGTTCTCAGATCCAGTGTGGCCACATACTCATAATATTCAGCATCGCATTCGTCATAGGCTGCCATCTGCATCTGCCCTGAAATGAAATTGCTTTCAGTTCTCACAAGCCTCCGGGCCTCAAAGGCTCCCGCTGCATACTTATTGGCGATCTCCCTGGCCATTTCCCCCTCTGTCTTTCCGGTGAGCATTCCCAGGATCATCTGCTCCTTCAGGTCACTGGCCAGGCCTTTGGTATTATCCCATATTCTTGCAGAGTAATTCTTCCCGCTCCACTTGGAATTTAGGAGCATGTTGATCATTTTGGGATCTACCGCTGAAAAGCTGAATTGAAAACCAACTTTTCTCTGCACATTGTAGATCTCCCGGTAATAGGAATTTTTTGCAAGGTCTTTATAGTGGGAAGTGGTGATTTTCTTTTCCTGCTTATATACCTCCTGCATCATTCTGTCTATTTCCGTCTGAAGCTGCTCCAATCTCTCAATGCGGGCACCATAGGCCTGGCTTTCCAGTTTGGCCAAAAGATCCGCATATCCCGGATCCGTCTTTGCTTTTCCGGCCAGGGCTTGCTTCAGCGTTGCTATATCGTTTTTATTCTTCAGAGTATTCAGCAGGGCCATGGCCTCCTTATCGGTCAGGCCGTGCCTATCCTTGAATTTATCATATATTTCATCAATCCTATAATTGAGCTGCCGGGAAGCCTTTGCATAAATGTCTGCCAGTTCCCTGGATACCGTTTCAGCGTCCTCCATGTATTCAAACATGTTTTGAGCCTGCCGGTTTTCCCAATATCCCACTCAGATCACCCCTTGCTTCCTGCTGCCTGCTGCCGCTTCTCCTCTTCCTCCTCGGCCCCTTCCTTTGGTTCCTCCTCAGAATCTCCATCCGGATCGGTTTCTTCCTCCTCAGGCTCCTCTTCCTCTCCAAATTCGGGCGGCTCATTGGCTCCTATTCCAAAAAGATCCTGCTGCCGCTTCAGCTCTTCGGCCTTCTGTTTTTCAACCTCTTTGATCTCATAGTCCGGATCTTCCACAAAGGGCAGGAGCTTCAGCAATGTTTTGGCTGATACATTGTCTTTCAGGTTAGCCACAATCTGAGCTAGTTCCAAAAGGTTTTTAGGAAGCGCCCGGCTGAATGTTGTCATAATGGAGCCTGCTTCCATGAGAATTGCTTTCATACTGAGGAAATTGCAGTATAACCGGATCCTCTTCCTGAGGCCCTTTTTATATTGCCGCTCTTTTACCTTCGTGATCATTTCCAGGCCCAGGAGCTTATACTCCATGGCCACCCCGCTCACATTCCCTGCAAAGTTTTCATCCATGAAGTTGGGCACATGTGAAAAATTGTAAATATCTTCTTTTATGGCCTTCCTTAGCACCTCTGCCCCGTTTTCATCCATCTGCCTGCTCAGGTATTCCGCTTTTGCGTCCTCAGGCAGTTCCAGGAGCTTATTCTCCCTCAGCTTCTTTTGTGCCTCAGCGGTTTCCTCTTCATCATCCCCCATAATGGCCCCATACAGCACAAGCACCGCATCAATGAATTGCTCTTTATCGTTGATCCGGTCACTCATTAGCGTGTTGTATGCGTCTATCAATGGGATCTGCTGCTCAAAATCCCCGATGGCCTCTTTATTATTCAGATACTCTATGATCTGAGGCTCACCAAAATAATGCTCAGTCGGTTCCTCTGTCACAAGCCTGGAAATGTCCGATCCGCTGTCAACGATATTCAGCACATAGGTATAATGGGCCGTGCTCACCGTGGCCACATAAGTATATGTATCCTGCACAGAGTTCTTTTTCTTGTAGTAGTACACCCCGCAGAGCTCATTTTCCTCTATGGTGTCATCCACCACTATGAAGGTTGATAATGGGGAGATATTCTTTGAAACGGGTGTGGCCTCTCCTTCTTTTGCATACACATACTCATAAGCCGCCCCAAAAATACTCATATCCTGGGCATTATCGGCATCCACGTCATCCACATTGGCATTGTCAAATGCCACGAGTAGCGGATCAATGTCCTGCTCCCCGCTGTTTGAGTATGTGATCGGGTTCCCCATGAAGTACCCCGTGGCCGTGTCCGTTATATCCTTTGCATGGTTGCATGTTACCTTGCTATTGGGTGCCTCCTTATCCCGTTTTCGCTTCTCGATCTCATGGTGCCCATCATAGTACCGCTTATTTTTCAGCAGGCGGCCCACCATTCCCTCATGCTTCTTTACCAATGTGAGAATGATATTTTTATCTAAATTTTTTTCGTCAAATTGTTCTGCCGGATATGTAAAGCGCTCCACTCTGCTCCCTCCTATCTCAGGCCCCTCTTGGCCTTATTCCGTATTTTAGCCTTTTTATTTACCATTTCATCCTCCAATGCGTATCTGACCGCATCTATGGTGTGATTATCTTTATCAGGGTATGATCCTTTAAAGTTCCCGTTTTTATCCTTTTCCAGTTCATATGAGGAAAACTCACGGGCCGCATTCGGGCACCTCACCGGATCAATGATTATCTCATCCAAATCGTCTGAGAGATAAGCCACACCAAAATCCACCGATCCCGGCCCCTTCTTTGCCGGGTACACCCTCAGACCCAACTCATTGAAGGAAGCTATGGAGCGGGGCTCTTCTGAATCCGCTGTTATGATTTTATTATCAGGGTTTAGCTTCTTAATCTCTGCCACGGCCTTCCGGGTTTTTAGGTTCACCTGGTACAGCTCAGCAAAGATATAAAGCCGCCTCTGCTTCTTATTCAGGTGCATTCTTTCAAATGCAAGCGGATCCGCCGCAAAACCAAAATCCAGGCCTTGCTTAATCTTATCAAAGATCGCTATCTCTTCATCTGTGATCTCCCTCAGAATCACATTATCAAATACTTTTCCACCGGTTCCAGTAGCCTCTCCCAGGTACTCATGCCGGTATGCCATTCTTTTCCGCTTTTTCAGCTCCTCAGCCTCAATGAAGAATTGCTCTCCCAACCAACTCCTGGGCACTGTCAAATATGTGGAATGGCTGCACAGCGTATCCTCCCGCACCTGAAGCACATCCTGATTTACCCATGAATTGAGGCTCTTTGGCGGGTTCCATGTGTAAAATACCACATACTTATCACCGCCACGCATTAAGGACTGGTTTATTTTTCTTTCATCTTCATCCCCTTCAAACTCAGCCCGTTCCTCATACCATATGTATTTAAAATAGCCCTTCCTCAGTTTAATTGACTTTGACTTGTTAGGATCATCACAACCCCTAAATACAATCCTTTGCCCCGTTGGCTTATAGGTAAGCCTCAGCGGGGAGAGGGTTATTTTCCATAAGTGGCCTACTTCCAGGGCATCTATGGCCCACAAGAGCTGTTCAAAAACGCTCTCAGCCAGGGTATTGCCCACCTTCCTGAAGCAGGCGGCATTTGCATTGGGATCCTGCATCATGCCGTATATTATTTCCAGGCTCACAAATGAGGACTTCGTGGAGCCTCTGCCTCCGTATAGCTTATAGTGGGTATGTTTACCCTCCAAAATATCCCAATGAATATCATAGAATTGTGGTGCAATCAGATCAGAGAGCCTAATCTCCATTCGGTGCCCTTGGTATATCGTTTATTATGGTGACGGGCTCCAATTTCCCGGTGATCTCCTGCTTATCCACAAATAGCCGGTATCTTTTGCCCAATAGCTCTGCTGCCTTGGTTCTGTCCTGAAGAGAGGGATCCAAATCAAATTGATCTCGCTCCTCCCCTCTCATTACCCTTGTGAGATATTGCAGCACCTCCTCAGCGCTTGCCACCCTTTTCTCTTCCAGTTCTGCAAGCCTCAAATCTATATATTCTTTTAGGTAAGGTTTTGTCAGGTTTTCACTTCCCATGGCTTTGGCCGTTTTTTCAGAATATCCGGCCAGTTTGGCGGCTTCCGTGGCATTCAGTGTGGTTATGTAATGATCACAGAATGCCGCTTGTTTTTCGCTCATTAGCTGCTTCAGCTCTTTCATTCTCTCCATCTGCTGCTTTTCCATGCTCATTCACTTCCTTCCATTTCTCTGCCAGGTATTTCAGCAGCTTCACCTTACTGAAGAAAACCTCTCCATCCCGGTTCGGGTGATCTTCCCATAAAATCAGCTTTGTACATAGCCTCTCCTGGCTCTCTGAATAAAATTGCTGAGTATTTATCTTGTATACAATGCCCTGCTGCCTCAGGGCCTTCAGTAAATTATTGATTTTCCCTTGTACGTTCACCCTTCCCCCTCCTTTGCACACGAAAAAGGCACCCACGCACTGAGGCGGGATGCCCTTTCCTTCAGGTTTCAATTCATAAGGGGATAAGCCAACAAATTTTCACCTGATAGCATTATAGATCATTTAAAATGAGAATTGTGAGAAAGTTTCATTTTTTTCTCTTTTTCTTCTCCGGGTGTTCCTTCAGGTACTTAGTGAGCAGCTTCTCCGGGTATGTTCGATCACAATTCATGGCGGCGGCCACCTTATCCCAGGAGAGCCCCTCTTCATACCTCAGGCTTATAATTCTCCGGATCCTGCTGTCATTTATGCTCTTTATGTACTGAGATATTTTATACTCAGCATCCACCGCCTGCTGCCTCCGCTTCAGCAAAAGGAGCTCACTCTCTGTCAGTTCCCTCCGGCGCTTCCGGCTTCCTTTGTTGTCTACCCCGGTTATTGTCTTGGTTGTGCGTACATACGGGAAGTCGGGCATGGAAGCCTGCACTCTATCTGTCACCCTTCCCACCCTCTGCTCCTGCATTTTCTCAACCTTGGCATCCAACTCCTGGATCTCCTTCCTGAGATCCAATAATTGCTCTAACTCACTTTTTGTCACCCTTCAGCACCTCCTAATTGAATGGGAGCCCCTCATATTCCTCAGGCTGCTCCATGTAACCGCCTGCTGCCGGGCCGGTGTTCCCCTGCTTCCCATCGCAGAATGTAAAGCCTTCACAGATAAATTCTGTATAATACACCTTGCTTCCATTCTTTTCATAGGAGCCGCTTTCTGCCCTGGCAGATATTCCGATCCTCATTCCTCTCCTCAAATGTTTCTCAACAAATTCTCCTCAGCCTCCCAACGCTTTGAAGGTGAGAAAATCTGCCTCCCTCTCACTTCCCTTCTTTGTCGGTCTGTCTACTGCCAGGGTAAACCTTGCCACACATACCGGCTTTTCTCCCTGGCTGTATCTCACTTCCGGATCCCTTGTGAGCCTCCCTATAAAATTACAGCTATTCACTCCTGCTGCCTCCTTCCTGATTTTGTCTTACATTTTCCTGATTTTGTCTTGCAAAATCTTTTACCAGGTTTCTCAGCTTTTTTGAGAAATCCCTTCCATGATACCCTTCAATAATTTCTATTGTTTCCGCATCCATTCTCACAGTTTTCTGCTTTCCGTTCATGTGCTCCCATTCTTTTCCATTCCATGCTGAGTACATTCATACTATACCCCCTTGATCTTGGTTGCTATCATATCTGCTGTATGGGTATATAGCACATTCGGGCACCGCTTCACGGCCTCAGTATAAAATTTCCATTCCTTACTGTCCGTAAAAGCTCCCATGTGATACCGGATACAGAGCTTTTCTTCCACCGTGAGATCAATGTGCCCCATGAGCATGATCAAGCTCTTATCTCCATGCCCTGGCCACAGCGCCTCCTCATTCCATACCGCCTGCCCCGGCCCATATACCGGGCCGCCGTTTTGGTCTACTGATACAACCTCCTGCTGTATCACATAATCATCCATTTTA
>Ga0137297_10406_pt1 | contig 32218 bp, 43 predicted proteins | sample RamsorincwithD2O_FD_97191 | JGI IMG/M metagenome (GOLD analysis project Ga0137297, IMG submission 97191) | Mouse cecal microbial communities from Vienna, Austria - Mucin amended with D2O | ecosystem: Host-associated > Mammals > Digestive system > Large intestine > Cecum | place: Austria: Vienna...
GATTTAAGTGATGACGGGAATCTTTTGGACGGGTTATTAAGTGCTGGGGCTGGGATAGTAATTTTGTCAGGTACTTGTTTTGTGATTTACAAAGCATCAAAGGAGCGCTTGATGGGGGGTGGGGATTGGATACTAGCTTTGGCGCTTGCGCTAGCACTTGCAAATTGGTGGTTAGCGCTGTGGACGATTTTCTTGGCGAATTTGCTAGGAGATATTATTGCACTCCCAGGAGCTATTAAGACTAAGAATACAAAGGTGCATTTTGGGCCGTTTTTGGTGGCGGCGTTTGTGATTGTGCTGGTGTTGGGGAATTGTTTGCCGTTGTTGATTAGTAACATGTAGTTGCTGCTTATGTAGCATTCTCAAACTAGTGCAAGCTTTGCGTTTTTTGGTGGGTTATTCGGTTTCGGAGTGGAACTTTTCGTGGACTTCTTTGAGGTGCTGGTCGGTAACGTGGGTGTAAATTTGGGTGGTGGAGATGTCGGCGTGTCCGAGCATGGTTTGGACGGAGCGGATGTCGGCACCGTTCATAAGTAGATCTGTGGCGAAGCTATGGCGCAAGGTATGGGGAGAGACGTGTTTGGTGATACCGGCCATTTTGGCGTACTTTTGGACGATGCGTTCGATGGAGTGAGGGGTGAGACGGCGGTAGTTGCCGGAAGTATCGACGGGCTGAAGATTGCGACTATTATTGAGAAAAAGGGGAGCGAGGGAATCGGTGCGAGCATTAAGATAATTCTGGACCCAGTCGGCGGCAGCTTCGGAGATGAAAATGGGGCGATCTTTGCTGCCTTTGCCACGAACGATAAACTCGCGGCGGTCGAGATTGATGGAATCGCGATTGAGTTTGACGAGTTCGGAGACACGGAGCCCGCCGGAGAAAAGGAGCTCAATGATGGCGCGGTCGCGAAGACCGGTTTCGGTGTCGGTATCAATACTATCGAGAAGACGTTGGACTTCGTCATAATGGAGGAAGGTAACTTGCTTGCGAATGACGTGAGGAAGTTCGACGAGATTGGCATCGAGGGAATCAATGCTGCGCTTGGCGAGGTATTTGAGAAAACCGCGGAGGGCGATGAGATGATAGGCTTGAGTGATGGTCTGGAGATTTTCTCCGTAGCGGTCGACTTCACGATTGAGCTGAAGACGGTACTTGCGCAGGAGCTCTGGGGTGATGTCGATAGGTTTGAAGTCACTGGTGTCGTCGTCGGGTCCTTCTGGTGAGTTTTCCGTGGGGTTTTGTGCGGAAGCTTGGTCGGTGTTAGAAGAGGCTGTAGTGGGGGCGTGAATCCTGAGTTTGGGGTCTTGGTCGAAAATATCTAGAGCGATGTCGCGGAAGCGAAGAAGGTAGCGTTCGTAATTTTCGGCGGTTTTTTTGGAACGGCCGCGTTCGACTTCGAGATGTTCGACGTAATCGCCGATGAGCTCTGTGATATACATAAGGATATTATAGCATGTTTCTCTTATGCTAGCTATTTATGGGTAAGCGTGCTAAGATGGGGGTAGGCGATAGCTTTTATATTCCGTGATATAATTAGAGTGGTTATGGCTTGGTAGCTCAATTGGATAGAGCAGCTCCGTCCTAAGGAGAAGGTTGTGGGTTCGACTCCCGCCCAGGCTACCAGAAGATGTATGTGCGGAACTTGGGATTTATAAAAAAGTTCCTGCGTAAGGCAGGAACTTTTGTAATTTTTGGTAGAGAAGTAGTCTAGCGGGTGTATTTTTCGTTGAGGTCGGAGTAATCGTAGAGTTCTTCAGGTTTGAACCAAAGGGCGATTTCTTTTTTGGCTTCTTCGGCGTTGCCACTGGCGTGGACGAGATTTGGTACGCCCATGCCTTTAGCGTCAGAATAACCGAAGCTCATGTGGGAATAATCACCACGAATAGTACCCATTTCGGCGGATTTTGGCTCGGTAGGACCGACAATCTTGCGCACAAGCGGTACGGCTTCGACACCTTCGAGAACGATAGCGATGACTGGACCGGTCATCATGTAGTTGAGATTGTAGCGGAAGGCTTGTTCGCCGCGGCGAGTGATCATTTTGCCGATGTCTTCATAGTGAGCACGATATTGATCTTCATCAGGCATGACCATCTTCATACCAACAATCTTAAGGCCAACGCGCTCGAAGCGTTGCATGATTTCACCAACGATACCGCGTTGGACGGCGTCTGGCTTGCAGACGACAAGACTACGTTGGACTAAATCTTTCTCTTTTCCCATTAAAATCCCTTTCTATTGAATTCTTTTGGCTATTATATCATATTTATTGGGAAATTGGGGAGGTGTGCTATAATATAAATATGAGTTTGTTCAAGCAAAAGCCCAAAACTGAGCGCGAAAAAGTAGAAGAACGTCGCGAGGAGGTTTTGGCGCACGGGCGAAAGTTCAAGTATCCGTTGCAATATGCGAAGCATAAATTGATGATTAACACGATTATTGTGGCATTAATAGCGTTAGTGCTGATGGTGGTGACGGGCTGGGCGATGCTGTACAAGGTGCAGGATACAGGCGACATGATTTATCGGGTGACGCAAGTGATGCCAGTGCCAGTGGCGGAGGTGGATGGCGCAAAAGTGCGGTATAGTGATTATCTGATGATTTACCGAAGCAATTTGATGACAGCAGAGCAGCAAGGTGGGCAGCTTGGGAATAGCGAAGATGATGAAGCGGTGCGTCAGAATTATAAAAAGGCGGCACTTTATTCGGCTGTAGAGTATACTTATGCCGTGAAGCTGGGTGAGGAGCGAGGGATTGTCGTGAGTGATGCTGAGGTGGATAAGGCGTTTGATGAGCATCGCAAGGTGGGTGGGGTTGAGCGGAGCGAGGAAGGTTTTTTGAAAATCTTGCGAGATAATTTTGGGATGAGTAAGGCAGAATATCGGCGGATGCTATATTTGACGTTAATGAGAGCCAAAGTGGCGCAGGCGGTAGACGAAACAGCGCTTACGCAAGCAGCAGAGGTTGAGCGACTTTTGAAAGAAAACGATAATGATTTGCGAAAAACGGCAGATAGTATTGAAGGCGTGGATTATGAGGAAACTGGGCGATTAGTGGATAATATGAATGTAGATGGGGGGCGTTCGACGGTGGCGATGACGCTGGAAGCTGGGCAAGTGAGTGAGCGGTTTCTATCGAGTAATGGAGACGGGTATTATTATGTGAAGTTGGTAGATAAGACGAGTTCGGAGGTGAATTATGGGTCGCTGAAAATTGTGTTCTCTGAGTTTGACAAGATGGTGGCGAATTTGTATGCAACAGATAAGGTAGAAGCATACATTGATCTTGATGGGGATGAGAATAATGTTTAAGCTGATAAAATTGTTGCTTGTGATTGTGGTGATAGCGGTAGCGGGAGTGATGTTTTTGCCGCTGGGAAGCGTGGAATATACTGATCCGAACTTGACTGCGCCACTAGTGGTACCAAGTTTTTCGATGTTTGAAGGTGAAGAAGGGGCTTATGTGGCAAAATTCCAGAGCGTGAGAAGTAGTTGGGCGCTGGAGCAAGAGATGGATAAGATTCTAGCGGAGCGTTATATTGCGCATGAGTGCGCAAATGATACGAAGGTGTATTTTGATCAGAAAAATTACATTACGATTTATGGATATACGATTGAGCAAGGGTTTCCGTTTAGTGAGTATACTATTGAGTATGGAAGAGGGAATAGCTGTAAGTAGGGGGATTTTGAGTTGCGATGCAGCTTAGTGGATGATGCACATAATGACACGAGGTGAGTGCTTAAGGCTTAGGGCTGATGTTTAGATAGCGCGACTATGGTGCCTGTGTTGAGCTATTTGCGTTCTTTGAGGACGATGTAGGGTTGCTGGCGGTGTTCGATGGGGAGGTAGCGGTCGTCAAACCACATGGTGTAGAATTTGAAAGCGTTGCAGTATTCGTAGCCGTCGATTTTGCCGTCACCATAATCGGAGGAGTCGGCGAGAATAAGCATATCTTCATGGAAGCCTTCTGTGCTGCGTTGATCGTAGCCAATGATGACTTGATAATGTCCGCCAAAGAAAATAGTTTCTACGATAATAGGGTAGCCTTGACGAAGGTTTTTGATAACGAAATTGCGAAAATCTTCCATAGTGCTAAAGCAAAGACCTTTGATATCTTTGGGGTGGTCGATGCTGGTTTCTAGGTTGTAATTACGAGAGCGTAGGAAATTGACGATGTCGTCGAGGCGGGTGCCGATGTTGGTACGACAGTGGACGGCATCGAAGAGGTCAGACTCGGTGAGTTCGTCGTCGCCGAGGTAGCGCATAGCCATCAGAAGAGCATTGGGCCCACAGGCACTCTCTAGGGTATGTTGGTGAGTTTTGAAGTGTGGCAAGATGGTGAGTTCGTCATCACTTTTCATGTTGTAAAAATCGTGGGGGATGTAGTATTGTCTTTTGGGCATAATATTTCTCCGTTCATAGATATTATAACACGATCTGGATGGGAGTGGTATAGTGCTTATGCTATTGACAATATGGTATTTTTGTGCTAGGATGGGGGTAGGTGGCTTTGTGCCGCTGGTTTGGGCATGTTTTTGGGCGCCCAAGTATCTTAAAATTGAAGGGAGTTTTGTAAGTTGAACAGCAGAAACAAAGATCTTGGCTTCTCTCCTGCTGGCGCGGAATTTAGCATTCTGGAGTTGGAGGTGAACCCGAGGTCTGACTTGTTGTATGCACGGGAGATCAGTGTGGTTCTGGAGGTGATACGGAGGACATTGGAGAATTTAGCGGTGCCTGATGTAGGTGGAGCTTGTATCCTGGACGGCCAGCCGCGCGATGGAGAAGCGGAATGTATCCTGCGGGCGGCAGTACGAAATGAGGGAACGGAGGAAGCCTTTCAGAAGAAAAATGGTAAGACATGTGTAGAGATGGCGGAGATGGCCATTGACGCAATCTTGGGGTGGCCGGAAGAGGCAATGAGATGCTTCGGGTATAGTAACGGTATTGCGACAGAAGATGGGGCGTTTGGAATGAATGGTATCTACCGGAACGGTCCCTTAAACGTGCTGGTGCTCAATACCACACATGGAAGGTTTTTGTTCGGGTGCTGCCTGGCAGGAAGGTGTGATGATGATACCACACATTCGACCGTGATGCATGCGGTGGCGGAAGCTTTGGCGAAGCTGGGTGTGGAAGACACGGTACTGCAAGAGTCGGTAGGGATTGTGCAGAGCCAGATCAACCTGGGCGCCCGCAAAACGACGAGTTTGAATGCGAAGGCGATCGGGCATGTGCGGAAGATGTTTTCTATGTATCCGACGCCGGTGATGCGAAAGTGGCGAGAATGGCACGAAGATGCAAACGGTTCGGGTGAGCTGAAATTGTTCTTTCAGAAGTAAGGGGGAGGTAAAATGAGAGAAATCTATGGGCTGACGCGAGATTTGGTAAGGCCCACGAATACGCTGGCTGGAGCAATTGCTGCGACAACGCGGCCGCCGACGAGACTAACGAATGTGACGCTATGCTTTGCGGATGACAGGATGGAATCTGAGATGGAGGGTATACTTTGTCGGCCGGAGCTGGAAGTACTGATGGATGTAGTGTTGACGTATCTGGATGAGAATTGCAATCAGATTTGTGTGCCGAACTATGGTACATTGGCGATTTATAGCCAGGTGGTTAACTCGGCTGATCCTGTGATGAGCACTACACTTTGTAATCTGCTGGCGGACTTGAGAGATGGACATTGCCAGATACCGCAGGGGGGAGATTTGCCTAATCTGACAAGTCGAACTGAGGTGCTTTCGGCAGCAAAGGCAGTACTGAAGTATGAGGTTGGTATGGATCTGACAGAAGTACCGTCATTCTTGCGCGACGTGCAGATTGATGGTGATGAGACGAAGAGCGGTATCTACTTCGATAAGGAGCATTATGGTGTACGTGGTGCGGATAACCGCGTGGCGCTGTTACTGAATGGCGACATCGGGCGCTTTGCGGCGAGCTTTTGTTGCTCGGGGTCGATGGGTGACATTGAGATTTTGGCACTGGTGGCACAGACGTTGGTGTGCTTGAACCGAGACGATGTGAGGCTGATGGAATCGGCGCGGATTGTGCGAAAGCAGATGACGGATGAAAACCCGCGTTATGGCAGGATGATGGAAGTCGTGGAGCGGATTTTTACTGATGGTACCGATCCGATTTTGAGAGATTGGCAGGACTGGGCTGGCAAAACTACCCCCTAAATTGACTTAACCGCCGGGAGACCGGCGGTTTTTTAAAGGCTATTTATTGGTGCGGGTAGAGGGAGTCTGGCTTTTGCTGACGCAAAAGCCACAACATTGGGCGTCGCTTCGGAAAAGAAAACAAATTTTCTTTTCGCTCAGCTCCTACAATGAACGAACCCTACGGGTCCTCCTTCCGCTATACTCGTATAAGTATTCCAATAAAAATAAACTCTGACGAGTTTATCCTTCTTGAAATACTGGTGCGGGTAGAGGGAGTCGGACCCTCGTCTCATCCTTGGGAAGGATACATAATAGCCGTTATACGATACCCGCTGATAGATATATTATAGCACAAGATGGGTGGTTGCGGAGAAAAGCCGCCAGATTTACTAGTGCTAGCAGCGATGACTTTTAGAAAACTGCTTTCTTTTTGAGAAATTATAGTATAATAAGGATAAGCATAAAATTATTCTATACAAATTAGGAGGCAAAAAATGGCAACAAAAACTACGTCGAAGAAGAAGACGTCGAGCCGTAAGACCGCTTCGACTAAGGCTTCGTCGCGGGCGAAGAGTCCGTCTCAAGAAATGATTGAGCCGGTATTGAAGCGAGCTAAAAGCGCAGGCTGGATGGCGATTTTGGAATCGGTGGTCATCGGTATACTGGGAGCGCTATTAATCTTGAATCCAGAGGGAATCTTGAAGGTGATTTTCTACGTGGTAGGGATTTTCTTGATTGTAAAGGGGGTTTATCACATTATTAATTACTTTGCGGTGCATGGTAAATACGATTTTTATAATAACGACCTGCTTTACGGTATAGTGGCGCTGGTGTTTGGGATTATTGCGGTGGTGCTATGGGAACAGCTGAGCGGTGCGATTGGCATCGTGGTGGGGGCTTGGATGATCTATGGCGCTTTAGTGCGTATGAACACTGCAATCAAACTACACGCGGCGAACGTGAAGGAATGGTTCTACGTGTTGCTGCTTTCGCTAGTAATGTTGGCGTTAGGTGTATATATGATTATTAGCGTGGGCGCAGTATTGACTTTGGTTGGCTGGGTGATGATTGCAGCGGCAATTGTGGGGATTATGGATGATGCGATTTTCATGCGCAATGTTGATGCGATTACGGAGTAAATGATAGAAGGGAAGATTAGTCTGGGCGAGGGTGGAGCCTGGGCTAATTTTTTACTTGCAATTTTAGGGGGAGTGCGTTATAATGGGTGATAGGTGGATTCGTAGCTCAGTTGGTTAGAGCGCTGCCCTGTCACGGCAGAGGTCGCGAGTTCGAGTCTCGTCGGATCCGCCAGTATGTGCGAGCTTAGCTCAGTTGTTTAGAGCGCTTCCTTGCCAAGGAAGAGGTCGAGAGTTAGAGTCTCTTAGCTCGCACCATTTTTAGAATTGGAGAACAGCCGTGAGGCTGTTTTTTTGTGATGCGGATATAATCGAACTTGTACAGCCTGTACAAGTTCAAGTATATATGACAGGGGTGGAATGCGGTAATTTTGTAGTTAATTAAACGAAAAAGTAGCTAAAGGTGGAGTTTGGAGGGGTGACTTGTGGATAGGGAAAGAAGTGTGGTATAATGGGGCTATGCCATTGTAGCTCAGTTGGTAGAGCAGCTCATTCGTAACGAGCAGGTCACAGGTTCGATCCCTGCCAATGGCTCCACTGTGGTTTGGTCTTACGCACTTATTTGGGAAGTGTGGTTTTTGTTCTATTAAAGCTATTGACGTAGTGTAATTGAATTATCAAAGTTAAGTATTAATACTTTTCGGGATCTATGGGGAGGTCGTGGTAGCGTAGGCGGTCGATGCGACTTTGTTTGGGTTGTGAGCGCTTGCTGATGCGTCCGTTTTTGTCGATGAGGAAGTTTTTCTTGAAGAAATACTTGGTGGTAGCGAGCTGGATAAAGGTGGCGGAAATGGAGGCAATGCTAGAACAGTAAGGTGTGGGTAGAAGAGCGAGGAAGAGGCGAGCAGCGCGAGCAAAGATGCGGTTGGCGGTGGTTTTGCTGGCAGACCAATTTAGTTGTAAGAATGAGGTGCGGAGATAGTAGATGGGGCAGAGAGCAAAGTCGAGGAGTTCAAAACCGAGGAAAATGAGTGCGATAGGCAGACTGAGATTATAGAGATGGAAGAGTCCGATAAACATAGCGATGCTGGTAGCGTAAATGAGTGCTACTAGGAGATAGGCATTGCGGAGGGATTTTTTGAGGTTAAATTTCTTTTGACTGATGTCGATTTTAGCGAGAATGGTGACGGCTTCTAAGACATCCCATTGAGTATCAGTGACAAGTGCAACGAAGGTGATCGCAAGACCGTATTGTGGTCCAAATTCGAGAGCGTTGCTAAGCCCAAAGAAGAAGGTTAGAAAACCAAAGACGCTGCTGGCAAGACTAGAGGAGTCGTATTTGAGGCATTTGAATATGTTGATATGAAAGCGGAAGCTTTCCCAGTTAGCGAAAAGTACGGAGATTGTGAACAGGACCATGACGATACTGGTGACGAGAACGATGGAGGTCTGATCCTTGGTGACCAGAGCAGTGCCTATGAGCACAACGAAGTTGAGAAGGTTGAAGAAAATGGAATAGAAGTTGGCACGGCTGTTTTTGTTTTCGTAATAGAGCTTATCTAGAATGAAGGAGAAAATTGTCTGAGTAGCGATGTTGATAATCGAGTAAGTGACGAACATGCGATAGATGGAAGGATCCATGTTCATGAAATCAATATAAGAGTTGATATTGAGGAGAGCAAAACCGAAAAAGACTAAAGTGAGAATGATGCCGATAACTAACCCAGACATGACCGCGTTAGGATTCTTATCTTTGGCTTTGTGGATATTGGCGCCAACGGCAAAAGGAGAACGGACAATACCGTAGATACATTGGAGCGGATAAGTGATAGTGAAGACATTGATGAGGTTTTTATCGACGATAATACTAAGCAGGAACCATGACAAAATTGGCGTCAAAGACAAGAGAGCTTGGTCGAAGCTGATTTTGAGAAGTCGCTGCATGGTTTAGTTTTGGTAGTTGATCTGCTCAGTGGTTAGGAATGGATAGCGGATTAGTGTGGAAGCATCAAGGTTTTCTTTGTGCATGTCGACGGCGGTGATTTGATGATTGTCGTAGCTGGTGTAATAGAAGACGCCTTTGGCTAGGTTGTAGCAATCGGAGTAGATGGTGATCTCGTATTTATTGTCGCCGATGTTGGCGCAGCCACGTTGTTGGTCGACGGAGTGTAGGATATGAAAGAATTGGCTAACGCTACCTAGCTCGTCATCGGCTGAAAGGGAATTGAGCTTGGTGAAGCTGGCTTTGACGAAACGAGATTGTGAGGAGAGATCACCTGGTAAACCAATAGCACCCATGCCACGGCTGTAGATAGAGAGATTAAGCTGTGGGGCAAAGGTGTTGACGGGGTCTTTGGGAGAGAGATTTTGGTAGTTATTGAGTTGGAAGACTTGTTCGGGGAAGGGAGGATTATTGGTAAGGATGCCAACTGGATTGTCGTAAACATGGATGCCGTCACGGGTGGATTCGACAACAATACTTTCCTTAGTATCACTGATGATCCAATGAAGTTCAGCGATGGGAAGTTGGTCGTTGAAATAGAAACCGCGTAAATTAATCTTACTAAGGAGCGTGCGAGCTTCGGAGACAGTAGCGCACTGAGAAAGAATCCAAGGTAGGAATTCAAATTGAGAAATGTTGTCCTTGTCGTCGATATGGTCGTTATAAGTGGCGTTACCAACAAAATTAAGACCAGCCATACCAAGACCACGTTCGTTGATGGCGTCATAAAGTAATGGATAGTTCTCAGCGACGTAGGCGACACCGATGATGGCATAGTGAGACTGCATGGTGCCTACTTCACGGAAGGTGAAGGGGAAGTTACGAGGAATAATGACGGCTTCTTCGCCGTAAGAAAAGTCGTAATCGAGGTTGCGACCAAAATAATTATTCTTGTAGTGAGCTGCCGTACACATATTTTATCCTGTTTATTGTTTGTTTTAGAAAAACTTAAGTATATTATAGCACGAAAAGTGAGTTTGGAACGTGAGTTATGCTTTTAATACCGCATTGGGCATGTTGTAAATATCATGCTTGGGTAGAGGGTTTGCAAGCGGGGTTTATTCGGTGTAGGGTTTGAAGTCGAAATCAAAGCCGACGTATTTTGATTGCTTATCGTTAAGTACGGAATCGATACCTTTAGAGACATTATCAGAGAATTTGGCGATACGCTTGGCGGATGTTTGACCGTTTTTGTTGGTGGATTGGAAGAGGGGATTAATATAGCGAACTTTTGATTTGACGCTAACGCAGTAACAATTCTTCTTGATAGTAGCGCCAGCATAAATGGTGGTGGCGTGTTGGAAGTTGCGGAAAGCTTCAGCAATAGTCTTGTCGCCGCAGCCTAGGATCCAATCAATAACTTCGCGTTCACTCATGACATAGAGGTCATCAATAGTAAGATAGCCACCATTAATCATAGATTTAATAATATCGGCGATGAACTGGAGATTGGCGCGATGCTTATCTGAATGATAATTGAAAGTAGTGAGGGCTATGGTGGTAAAATTCTCACAGATATCTTGATTAATAAAGCCAAGTTCGTCGAGATCTTGTTCGTTTTTGAGGATAGTGAGATTTTCGTAGAAAGTTTGGACTTGGTCAAGGTTCCAGGTGTTAAAAAGGAATAAATTATTAGAAAAGGTATATTCGAGACGATCGGCGGCAAGGTTCGGTGCGTCGTTATCAGCTATAGGATAAAGATGGTAGTCGGAGATTTCGCTGACAAGAATGTTATCACGTTTGAGATTTTTGGTAATGATGTGCGAGCCGCGAATGATTTCGCTGGTGCGGGCTTCAATGGACTCTTGGCGTTCGGGGTCGCCATTCATGTAGTCGATGCAGTGCTTGAATGCGGGGGAAGCTATGTCGTGAAAGAGACCGGCGAGGGTTTGTTTCTTGTCGTGGGTGAAATGCCAGATGATGAGAGCGACACCGATGCTGTGTGTGAAGACGTCGTTGAAATACTCGAAATTGAAGACACTACTATAATCGAGACTAACCATACCAACACCGGAGAGGCGCTGCATCTCTGGGGCGGCAATATATTTGAGGAGCCATGCAGGGAATTCTGGAGAGAGGATTTTGAGGTATGCGCGAGCTTCCGGCGTGAGACTGCGTAAGCAGCGTTTGTTGCAGGTGGTAATGTCGAGCATGCGATTGTCGCGGTTGAAAAAGCTAGGTTTGCTGGGTGAGCCGTCGATAACTTCACCTTCGGTGAGTGATTTGGTGACGGGTTTTGCGGTAATAGTGTTAACTTCGGTGCTGATGATAATGTTATTAGCAGAGAGTGTGGTGGCGGGAGACTTTTTGGCATCGAGCTCATCAACAGAGAGAGTGGCCTTTTTGCCGGTGGGGCGGCGGTAAATATGGAGTTGGTCTTGGTCGAGCCAGAATTTGATTTCTTCGTAGCAACCGAGTTTTTTGGAGGGGAGCTTGAGGAGGTTGATTTCGACTTTGCGACTGCGGTTAAGATTATTCATGATGGCGTAGGTGATTTCGGAGAAAGTATTGGCGCCGATGTAGCCTTCAATCCCGTTTTTATCTTCGTTCATGATGAAGAGGACGTCGGTTTGGTCAAGGTGCTTGTAGAATTGACGGTAAAATTTGATCATGCCATCAGAATAAGTCGAATCACCAGGCGTGATGAGCTTGCCAAGGGGAAGACCGGGTTCGGGCTGGGTTTCGGCCATTAGGTCTTCGTGTTCGAAAAGCGGACGGGGCCAATCAATAACGTCGTAACCGCGTCCCTCGAAGTATCCGCGCCAGTAAAGACCACGTTCATAAAGTTTGCTACTACCAGAAATGACTAATTTTTTCATGATATTTGACTTTAACCGAGCTTTCTTGATGTCAGCCGTTCGGCTTAATGATCATTCTCCTTCAACTTGTAGTTAATTATACATCAATTGCTGGGGCTTGCCTAGGGGTTTTATAGGGGTAGTGCTTAGAATGGATAGGGATTTGTGAAGGGGATGATGATTTTATGATATAATATGGGTAGGTTGCCCGAATGGCGGAATTGGTATACGCGTTCGACTTAAAATCGAATGGAGAAATCCATATGGGTTCAAGTCCCATTTCGGGCACCATGAGGCGGTATGACGTTTTTGAATTTGGACAAAGTTGAATACTTCATCTATGAGAGTGAAGCACTATAAGGAAAACCCAAAGGCTAGCATTTATTTTTACCATAATACTGTGATTTGAAGACAGAGAGTTTTCGAATTGAGTAATGTGATATAATAAGCATAGTAATTATGGTTAAGTCTGCTAGTAAAATAAACAAGGTTGTTCAGAAAAAAGTTGCCAAGACGATTAGCGCAAAAAAGGTGGAAGAGATTAAGCTGGGGAAGTTTTGCGATACGGAACCAATGCGGTTGCCAGAAATGACGCCAAGCCGTGTGTGGCAACTGATTGGCGGGGTGGCATTGGTGTTGATTGGGGCTTTTTGTATAGCAACGATGTTTGTTAATTTTCCATTTAATTATCTTTGGCAAGGGGGAAGTGATATTTGGCAGACCGATATGATGCCTTTGACGATTTCCTGGATCGTAAATAATGCGGCGTTGGTGATTTTTACAATTTTTTGTGTTTTAACAAGTATCTTGCTATTTGCGAGGCGGCGGGTACCAGTGGCAATATGGTATATTTTGATTGTAATGCTGACGATTGGTTTTATTAGTCAAAGTGTGGGAATATATACAAATTATACAACCAGAGAATGTTTAGATGAAAATTGTCCGCTAGTAGTGGGAGAGCTGGGTACGGTTTTGTTGTGTGATCTTACGATTTTTATGTTAGGGTTGGTGCTGCTATGGATGGTATATAAGACAAATCTACACTATGGGCGCGTAAAGACAAAACGGAAGCAGCATTAGGTGTGAGGCTTGCGAGCTGGGGCAATTTAAGGTATAATCGAGAAAATGGCAAAAGTAAAGTCAAAAGAAACGAATCCGGATAGTTTGCTGTCGATATGGCGGGAAGTATGCCGGAGGCAAAAAGGTGTAATGATCGCGATGATTGTGCTAGCGGTAGCGAGCGCGATACTTTTGATATTTTCTTTGACAACTCTGCGTCCGCAAAGTACAGTAGTAATAGTAGGATATGGTGATGTCTATGGGGAGATTGCAGGGATTAGTGGAGGGTATCGACGCGATAGTTGGATGAATATGTTAGCGTTCCCAGCGTTGGCCTTGCTGTATGGTTTGGTGCATAATTTGTTGGTGTTGAGAGTTTATCGTAAGTATGGTAAAGATGCGGCGATTGTGCTAGCGGTAGCGACAATATTGTTAATTGTAGGGACATTTGTGGTTATCTTCCGCTTGTTGGGAGAGTGGTAGATGAGCCAGCCCGAAATACCTTTTGGCAAACGTCGGCCGTTGTATAGGTTCTTGGAGATTCTGCCGGGAATGCTGAGCTATGCCGCGGTGATACTTTTGTTCTTATTGTCGTGGTTGAACCCATTCTTGGGGGCGTTGTATTGTTTGATAATTATTGCGACAACTTTAGTGAAGGCAGTGGGCGTGGCGTTCCGAACGATACAAGGTTACAAGGTGATGAAGCGGGCAGAGAGAGTGGATTGGGCGGAACGTCTGGCGGATTTAGAGAATTCGCATGATGCATATGAGCGATTGCGCGATCGTCGAGATAATAGTTATGATTTTGCGGAGCATGTGCAGAATCTGAGGTTATTATCGGCGGTGGGAGGTAAGAGTGAACCTAAGCCACATGAGATATATCATGCAGTGATTATGACGGCGTACAATGAAGGGCTAGAAACTTTAGTACCGTCGATAGAGGCGGTGAGAGATACGACTTTTACGAATGAGCGGATCATATTCGTATTGGCCTATGAAGAGCGTGGTGGAGAGGTGATGGAACAAAATGCGCAAGAGCTGAAGAAAATGTTCCGGGGGGTGTTCGGGAAGTTTTTGTTAGTAAAGCATCCAGATAAGCTAAGAGGCGAGATAGTGGGGAAAGGTCCAAATTTGACTTATGCGGGCAAGCATCTGGCGGAGTATGTGGAGAAAAAACGTATTCCGAAGGAGAATGTGATTGTAACATCGTTAGATAGTGATAACCGGGTAAGTGAGAAGTATTTTGATTATGTGGCGTACGAGTTTTGTGTGCGTCCAGATCGGCAGCACTACAGTTACCAGCCAGTGTCACTCTTTATGAATAATATTTGGGATGCGCCGGCACCAATGCGAGTGATTGCGTTATCTAACTCGTTTTTTAACGTGATTACAACGATGCGTCCGCATCTTTTGCGAAATTTTGCTTCACATGCACAACCATTGGCGGCGCTAGAGGGTATGGATTTTTGGAGTAAGCGAACGATAGTGGAAGACGGACATCAGTACTGGCGATCATTGTTTTATTTTGAAGGGAAATATGCGGTGGTGCCGATACGGGTGCCGATTTATCAGGATGCGGTGATTTCTGATACTTTTGTAGAAACTCTTAAGGCGCAGTTTGTGCAACTGCGGCGGTGGGATTATGGGGCAAGTGATGTGGCATATGTTGGGAGTTACCTGTTTTCTCAGGAATGCAAGGTGCCATTTTGGAATCTATTTCCGAAGTTTGTGCGGCTGCTAGATGGACATGTGACGTTAGCGATTATGGCGCCGATTGTGGCGTTTGGTGGGTGGGTGCCGATGTTGATGAACCTAGGCTCACGTGGAGCAATGGCATTTAATTTGCCGAATGTGGTGGGGTTGATCCAGACAATTGCAATGATTGGTACGATTATTACGGTGATTATATCGTTACAGATGTTGCCAAAACGTCCAGAAAAATATAAGAAAAACAAAAGTTTTTTGATGGTGTTGCAATGGATATTGATGCCGGTGATTGCAATTGTGTATCAGAGTGCGGCGGCGTTTTACTCACAGACGAGGTTGATGCTGGGGCGATACATGGAAAAGTTTGATGTGACGAAGAAGGTGGTGAAAACTTAACATTTGAGTAAGATTTGTGGTATAATGGCAGGGACGGAAGTGTGTCCGAGTGGTTTAAGGAGCACGCTTGGAAAGCGTGTGAGCGGGCAACCGTTCCGGAGGTTCGAATCCTCTCGCTTCCGCCATAATTGATACAGATCTAAAATGAGCTGCTTTATGGGCTCTTTTTTGTTTGTTATATGGTATGTTTTGAGTGATAGGATGTTAATTAACTGTATTTGTTCTTAGATTTTGATTTTTGAATAAGTTTTGGTGAGTAGTGTTGTGGGGGGGATTGCGCTTGCTGGTGGGGCTGTGCGCCGGACGTCATTGGTGACTGGGGTGGTGAAGATATGTGATAGTATGCCTATATAACTATTTTCTGAGAAAGCAAGAGAAAATTGTTGTTTTTGTGGAAATGTCTAGTCTAGGCGGGGTATGGGGCTTGTGGTATGATAAGCTCAAGTAGTGTGGGCAAGATAATATTTAAGGGAGGTGCCCAATGGTAAAAGATAAAAAAGCAGAGAATAAATGTAAATATATTTTCGTGACAGGTGGCGTGTTGTCTGGTGTGGGGAAGGGGATTACGGCGGCATCAATCGGGGCGATCCTGAAGGCGCAGGGGTATAAGGTGTCGATTCAGAAGTGTGATCCATATTTGAATGTAGATGCAGGGTTATTGAACCCGGTAGAACATGGGGAGTGTTTCGTAACGCATGATGGGCGAGAAACGGATCTAGATTTGGGGCATTATGAGAGATTTTTGGATTTTGAGACGAGCAAGTTCTCGGCGGTGTTGTCAGGGGCTTTGTATCAGGAGTTGATTGATAAAGAACGGAACGGTGGTTTTAATGGTAAGACGGTACAAATGGTACCACATTTTACGAATCTTGTGCAGGAGAAGATTGCGAAGGCGAGTGAGGGGAGTGATATTCACATTGTAGAGATTGGTGGTACAGTAGGGGATTATGAAGGGCTGAGCTTTGTGGAGGCAATTCGTTTGTTTGCAAATCGAGTGGGGCGGAAGAATTGCATGTATGTGCATGTAGTGTATGTACCGTGGATTAATACATCTAAGGAATTGAAGACAAAACCAGCGCAGAATGCTCTGAAGGATCTGCGGGGATTTGGGATTATACCAGATGTGGTAGTGTGTCGGACAGAAAAGCCTGCACCAAGGTCGATTTGCGAAAAGATTGCGGCCTTTTCTGGAACTGAGAGTCGGGCGGTGCTGAATTTGCCGGATATCGAATCAGTGTATGATGTGCCGTTTAATGTGTTGAAGTCTGGGGTGATTGAAATACTGGATGAGTTTACGGGGGCGAAGAAGGAGCCAGATATGTCGCGTTGGCAGGAGTTCTCGAAACTTCGTAACAAGCATCACCGTAAGACGGTGAAAGTTGGATTGGTGGCGAAATATGTAGGGAATGATGATGCATACATTTGTGTGACGGAGGCTTTGCAGACGGCGGCGGCTTGGAACGAAGTTAATCTAGAGATTAAATGGATTAATGCGGAAGAAATTAGTGATGAAGAATTAGCGGAAGTAGATGGAATTGTAGTGCCGGGTGGGTTTGGTTCGCGTGGTACAGAAGGAAAGATCTATGCTGCAGAGTACGCATTGGAACATAATAAACCGTATTTAGGGTTATGCCTGGGCTTGCAAATGGCAGTAGTGGCAGCGGCGCGTAAGGGTGGAGTAAAAAATGCTAATTCGGAGGAGTTTGGGGCGACGGAAGCAGATGGGAATAATGTGATTTATATTATGACCGACCAAAAGGGTAAGGAATCGACTGGTGGTACAATGCGTTTAGGAAACTATACAGCAAAGCTGAAGGATGGCAGCAAGGCGCGGAAGGTGTATGGTAGTGAGGAAGTGGTAGAACGCCATCGTCATCGCTATGAGGTGAATCAGAAGTTCTTACCAGAGATCGAGAAAGGTGGGATTGTGGTGTCTGGTACTTCTCCAGATGGGAAGTTGGTGGAGTTTGTGGAGGCACCGAAATGTAAATTCTTTGTGGCGACGCAGGCACATCCAGAATTTCGGTCAAGACCACTGCAGGCACATCCGTTATTCATGGAGTTTGTGAAAAGCCTGAAGTAGAGGATATGCATGGGTGGGTTGGAATAATAATTGCGGTAAGGTAAAGATTGTGGTAGAATTAGGGTAATTAGTTAAGGAGAGTTTGATGAAAAAAACGGCTAACTGGCTTTGGGGATTTGTGTTAATTGCTTTAGGGGTTATTTTGGGGATTAATGCGTTAGGAATCGCGCATATTAATATATTCTTCCCAGGTTGGTGGACGTTGTTTATTATTGTGCCGTGTGCGATTGGGCTGTTTACGGATGAGCATAAAGGTGGGGCGACTTTTGGCTTAGTATTAGGGATTTGCTTGTTATTAAGTTGTTTGGATATTTTGCCATTTGGTATGATTTGGAAGCTTATGATCCCGGCAGCTTTGATCATTATTGGTCTGTCAGTGCTGGTGCGCGGTACGGCGAATGGTGAAGTGGCGGATAAAATTCGTCGGGCACGAGCGGAGCAAAAGACCGAACGCCGTAAGCACCGAGTGATTGAGGAAGCTGAAGTGGTAGATGCGGAGACCGAAAGTGAAGACGGCGATGATGAAGATGATGATGACGAGGTAGAACGTGAAGAATATTGGTCGACTTTTGGTGATCAAGATGTAAATTATAAAGGTAAAATTTTTAGGGGATGCAGGGTAGATGCAGTGTTTGGTGGGGCCGATATTGACTTGCGTCAAGCAGAGATTATGGATAAAGCGATTTTGAAGGCGAGCAGTATTTTTGGCGGGATTATTATCTATGTGCCAGATGATGTAAAAGTAGAAGTGGCTTCGACGTCGATTTTTGGTGGAGTTTCTGATAAACGTAAAGACATTGGACGAAAAAAGAAATCAAAGGACGACGAAGGAAGCAAAGAGAAACAAACTAAGAATGCCGGCAGAACTCTTTACATTGATGCGAATTGTGTATTTGGTGGCGTGGAGATTCGATGAGGAACGCACAAAAACTGATTAAAGCTTTTGCGTTGGTGTTGGCGACGCTGATTATAGTGGGTATTTTTACGGCGATAATTGGGGGTGTGTCTTTTTTGGCGGCGGTGACTGGTGCAGAGATTGGGGGCTGGGTAAGTGATAATGTGCCTTGGACGAGTGAGAATTATGAATCGCAGGTAGTACGCGAACTCGATATGAACGTAAAGGCGACAAGCGTAAAAATTCGGTTAGTGGATGATGGCGAGCCAGTGCGAGTGGAGACCAACAATGAATATGTAACGACTTGGATAGACATGGATGGGCGTCGCTTGAATGTGGTAGAGAAGAGTCATGGTTTGTTTGGCTGGGGTGGCAAAGGTGAAGTGATAGTGTACGTGCGCAAAAATGTAAGTTTTGAGAAAGTAAAGCTAGAGGTGGGAGCTGGTGAGCTTGATATCGAAAAACTAGACGCGCGGGTTTTGGATTTGGACCTAGGGGCTGGGCGTACGGAAATCCGAGCGTTGAAAGTGAGCGAACGCGCTACTATTGATGGCGGAGCAGGTTATTTAGCGATTGAGCAAGCAGAGATGCAAAACGCACATTTAGAGCTGGGTGTAGGAAAGGCAGAAATTGAAGCGAAGCTGAGAGGCGAGAGCAAGATTGATTCTGGTGTGGGTAAGGTAGAACTAAAATTGGTGGGGCGAGAGCAAGATTATCGCGTTGAAGTAGATAAGGGGCTTGGTTCAATAGAGTTGAATGGAGAGAAGCTTGGGGATGGTTCGGTTTGGGGAACTGGCAAGAATAGGGTGGATATTGATAGTGGTGTGGGGGCGGTAGAAATAAAAGTGACTGAGGAATAGCATGGAGCAGATTCAAGAGACGCTAAAGAGCGCTGTAGAGAAACTTTTTGGGGTGGAGGTAGAGCCGCTGGTGACGGTGGCGCCGGAGAATACTGGGGCGGATTATGCTTCAAATATAGCAATGCAGCTTGCAAAGTTGGTGCATAAGGCACCAATGGTGATTGCAGAGATGATAAAAAGTGAGTTGGCTGAACGCAATATAGAAGTTATGATTGCGGCGCCGGGTTTTTTGAATTTTCAGGCGAATAAAGACGCAATGACGATGCAAGTGAAAAATTATGCCGGTGATTTAGTCAGTGAGATTGAAGATAGCGCATATGCTGAAAAAACTGTGGTTGCGGAGTTTTCTGATCCGAATCCGTTTAAGGTGTTGCATGTGGGGCATTTATATACATCAGTGGTGGGGGATAGTATTTCTCGCTTACTAGAGTTTGCGGGGGCGAAGGTGGTGAGGGCGAACTTTGGAGGAGACGTAGGGCTACATGTGGCGAAGACGTTATATTGGTTGGAGAATCGCCTAGATAATGCTACATTTCTAGATACTATGACTATAGAAGATGTTGCGACATGCTACGTCGAAGGAACGCGAGCGTACGAAGAAGACCCGCTGGCGAAGGAAAAGATCACGAAATTAAATAAAGAAATCTATCGCATTAATTCGGAAGATTTGCATGATAGTGATTTAGCGAAGCTGTATTGGCGCGGACGTGAGCTGAGCTATGAGTATTTTGAGAATTTTTATGCGCAGATTGGTGTAAAATTTGATAAATATTACCCGGAATCTTCGGTGGCTGGGCGCGGTCTTCAAGAGGTTAAGGCGCATACGGGTACGACTTATGAAGAAAGTAATGGTGCGATTGTCTATAAGGGCGAAAAGGTTGACTTGCATACGCGCGTGTTTATTAACCGTGAAGGTGTGCCAACTTATGAAGCAAAAGATGTGGGCTTGATTTTTACAAAGTGGGACGATTGGCATTTTGACGAGTCGATTGTGGTAACGGGTAATGAGCAGAGCGACTACATGAAGGTAGTGCTAGCAAGCGTGTCGGAATATGCACCACAATTGGTAGAGCGTACTACACATTTGACGCATGGTTTAGTGAAGCTGCCTGGTAATGTGAAAATGTCTTCGCGTAAGGGTAATTTCTTGAAGGCAGTAGATGTGCTGCAGATGGTTCGTGAGAACTTGTCAGTGGTGTCTAATGGCACAAAGACTGCTGATGAGCGGATAGTATTGGCGGCAATTAAGTATGCATTTTTGAAATATAAGATGGGCGGAGATATCGTATTTGATCCGCAAGAGTCGGTATCAATGACAGGAAATTCCGGAGTGTATCTGCTGTATTCGGCGGTACGTGCGAAGAAAATTTTGCAAAATGTCGGCGAAGAGAAGTTTGAAAGTGACGAAGAAGAACTAAAGGCCGAGAAGGTTTTTGAGCAGAAGTTATGCAAGAAGATTCTGCAATACAAAGATGTGTTGGGTGGGGCGGTAAAGGAAAAGGCACCTTATAAGGTATGCACTTATCTATATGAATTATCACAAGAGTTTTCGCGTTTTTATGAGCATGTGAAAGTAGCGGGGAATCGGCGTGAGTCGGAACTGAAGCAAGTGGTGCGGGCATATTTGAATGTGATGCTACATGGTTTAGGTTTGCTTGGTATCGAAGTGCCAGACGAAATGTAGAAGTTACGGTTTTGACAGGTAAACCCACTCGACATAACAGGGGTTGTGCGCTATAATAATAGCTAGGAAAAAGTTTTATGAAAAAAGCGAAGTTGTTGTGGGTGGATCTGGAGATGACTGGGCTCGATCCAACTAAAGACCGAATTTTGGAGTTGGCTGCGATTGCATCGGGTTGGGATTTAACACCAGTGGCTGAGATGACCGCAGTAGTGAAGGTGCCAGAGACTTTGATGAAGAGGCGAATGGTAGGGGAGTTCTGGGAGAAGAACGCGGAGAGTAGAGAAGCGTTGATGGCGCAGAACGCACAAGGCATAAACCCTCAAGAAGCTGAGCGGCGGTTGCTAGATTTTATTGATAGGAATTTTGGTAAAGAGGTGATTCTGGCGGGGAATTCGATTCACCAGGATCGAAAGTTTATTGATCGTGAATGGGCAGAAGTAGCGAAAAGGCTACATTATCGAATGTTAGATGTGAGTGCGTGGAAAGTTTATTTTGAGAACGCACGTGGCGAAAAGTTTCTCAAGCGAGAAGCACATCGGGCGTTAGATGATATACAAGGAAGTATGGAGGAATTGCGATGGTACGTCGGAAAGCTCGCAGCAAAGAACCAACTGAAATAGAAGAGAAAGAATTAGCAGAGATCGAGCAATACGTCAAAGACATTAACGTTTTGAAAGAACGTTTAAAGGTGGCGGAGATTGCTGGGTTGGGTGAGTATGAAGAAGGAACGAAGCCGCTACGCGATCGGGCGGGGTTGGATTGGTATTATTGGGCGCCAAACAAGAAAGCATTCTTGGTGATCCGGGGGAAGACGATTGAAATGCGTTGTGATCGGAAGCTGAGTAAAGTTCTGAAAGAAGATTACGAAACGGTGATGGAGAGTCGCTATTTTGGGCGGGGCGGTATTGAGATAGTTCCGACAGGACAATTACAAGATGCGGAGCTAGCGGACTTGATTCGTTTAAGCTATAATTTGACGCTACTGGCGAAAGTAAAGGATAAAATTTAGATGGAAATAGAGAAGATCGCGATGCCGCGTAAACGACGTTTGGTGGCGGCTTTGATTATATTCTTAGTAACATCGCTAGCAGCGGTGATACTGAATAGTTTCATGATGGGATATGGATTAGAAGTGGAGCGGTCGATTAGCCGTTACGTGGGTTTTGAGATATGGAGTTCAGTGATTTTTGCGTTCGGTAATTTCTTTGCGGCAGGAGCAACAGGGGCTTTCTTGTGGTGTTTGGGCGAATTATGGGAGCTGCCACGAGTGTATTATTATTGCGTGATAGTGATGGTGTTAGGGTTAATTGGGCTGTCGCTATGCCCGATTGGACTGTTCGATATGGGAGGCGAGAAGAGTATAGTGAGCTTGATTCATGAATTAGCTTCGAGGACGATGTTTATCATGATGATGGTAGTGGCAGGTCTGTTGGCGTTGCGTCCATATGGTACGAGAGGATCAAGAGTAGTTTGTTGGGTGTATGTGGTATATGGTCTGTTTTGTGTGGTGGGGTATTTGACGAAGGGAAGTTGGTTTATACCCTATTGTTTATTCTTTGAAACATTTTATATTGCGGCTTTTGTGCTGGTATTATTGGTGCAAAAAGATAAGCGTGTGAGTAGCAATAAGACTAAGTTTAGCGAATAAAATTGTTGCTTGAGAGAGGTATGAGTGGAGGTGTTGGCTAGTTTTGCTTTTTGATGTCTTTGCTGGTGTTTCCAGTATCTTTGGTGGAATCTTTGTTGGCGTCTTTGGCGGCTTCTTGATTGCGGTTGAATTGGTTGAGAGCTTTGACAATGACGAAGACGGTGAATGCGATGATGAGGAAATTGACGACATTTTGAATAAAATTACCATAAGCGATATGGGCGACGGTGTCGGCACCAAAGATGTTAGGAATATCGATAGAAAGAGAGGAGAAATCGGCACCACCAGCGAGGAGGCTAGTGATGGGCATAATGATGTCATCGACAAGAGATTTAACAATAGCCGTGAAGGCGCCACCAACAGCGACACCGATAGCAAGATCTACGACGCTGCCGCGATTGATAAATTCTTTGAACTCCTTCATGAAAGAACTCTGGGTTAAAGATTTGATAGGATGAAAGCCAGTGGTGTTTTTCTTGGCTGCGTCAGTTTCTTTGCTCATGGCTCCATTATAGCACAGTGGAAATCATTTGGGATGATAAGAGTTAGCGGGAGGTGTCTGAATAGTTATTGAGGGATTGCTCGATGACGTTGAGATTAGAGTAGAAAGGGTCGAGAATGGTTTGCAGGGCGGGATCCTTGTCGCGTTCGAGGAGTTCACTGGTAAGGGAAAGCATAAGAGATACTTGGAGGTGGATCTGGGAAGAATAGATGCGATCAAGGGTGCCATTGAGTTTAGCGGTGGCAAGAGCGCCGTTGACACTGGCATCCATGCTGGTCTCGTAAGCGAGGATGTCGTTAGGTGGGGTGAGAGGTGACTTGGAGCCGGAATTGGTGGTGGCGATGTAGCTAGAGAGCTGAGGAGCGGTATTAGTAAGGGTGCCAGAAAGGGAATAGTTGATAGAGCGGAGCTGAGAGGACTTGAGATTTTTATTATAAGTGGAGATGACCTTATTGACATTGTTCATGCGGAGGTAAAGCTGTTGAGCGACATCAGTGGCGCGAGCGGGTCCAGTATTGATAACAATACCAATAACTATCAAGATAGCGGAAGCGAGAATGCCACCAATGAGGATTTTGAGAATGAGACCGCCATTGATTTGCGAAAATTTGCTGGGTTTCTTGACTGGGCGGTTAGACTCAGAAATCTTTTGCAAATATTCGAAATTATCCATGAGTACATTATAGCATGGAGAAGAGGAGAATTTAACCATTGACTTTTTGCGGAAAGTGTGCTACAATGGTTGTATAAGGTATTTCAAAACAAAAAATGTAGAAAAATGTCAGAAAAACTTAATTTTGCCCAATCAGAAAGCAATGTAGAACGTAAGGAGCTCGCGGATAGGTTTAGAGTGGATCCGGGGGATTATCCGATTTTTCGGCAGCAGGTGCAGCTGGACGAGCGCTGGGGGAATAATGAAGGCCACCGCTGGAATATTGACAAGACCGCAAGCGAATACGTGACGGATACGGCGAATCTAATTGCGGTGATGGACGGCACGGCGGAGATATATGCAGATGACCCAGGGCGCGAGAAGCCGGATCATGTGATTTATTTGGATAAATCGGCGCGACCAGTGAGTTGGTTGGTGAATACATTTTGGAAGGATTTTTCGGAAGAGGAGCGCCCGAGTCATTCGTATCTTAATATTGACCGGTTGCCATGGTTTCGGCGGGCTGGTTTTGAGGTAGCTTCGGGTGGTTACATAAGAGGCAGAGACGGCAGCCAACATAAGGTAGAGCTGCGAGATTTTTTGGAAGAGGCGGATAAGATCCCGCAAGAGACTTTTGCGCGGATACGGGCACTTTTTATACCGGGTGGGGTGGAGACGGAAGATTTCGAGGAGATTATGCGGACACCGACGTCGCTAGATGGGAAGAATTTGCTGATTATTGACGAGGTGCAGGAAACTGGCTCAACCTTAGGAATTGCGAAATACTTGCTAAGTCGGGCAATTCCGGAACTTAAGAGTGTGAATGGTGATTATTTTTGGGATTCAGGTATTAAGAAAAACGGGGATGGTACGGAGACGCAACAATTGTCGGTGCCGGTGTGGTATAGTCATACGACGTCGGCAGGGCGCGGGATTGGTGATGTAAATGAGCCATTCTTCCAGGAGCAATACGAAGAAAATCCAACTCCGCGGACACGAGCGCGGGCACTAGGCGCGTTGGCGCTGAGCCAGCCGGTGAATTTGGCGGAAGAGCCGGGCGAATTGTCTCGGGAGCTAGCGCGGGAGATTCAGCAGTTACAGCGAGATTATCAAGATGGTAAGGTATTTTTGCAGTGGCCAAGGAAGTGGGACGAAGATAAGGCAATGGATTTGGTTGAGGCGCAGGGAGTGAGGTTCGCGCCGGAGACGGATAAATCACCGGATACTTACATCAATGTGATAAAGGCGATTAACGCAAGGCCAGCATATTAGAGATGGTAAAAGCCCCCAGAGATGGGGGCTTTAAGGTGCAAACTGGTGATATGTAGTTTGGGTATGATGGTGGTCTTGTATGTGGATGTTGGGGGTTAGGACATTGGGATGAGGGTGACGAGGTTAGCGAAGGTGTCGTTCTGGTGGAGAAGGATTTCGGCTTGGTAGGTGGTTTCATCGAGGTAGGTAGTTCCGCGCAGTAGCTTGGAAGTGGGGTAGCTTTCGATATAGGTAATGGCAATGGTAGGATTGAGCTCACGGTAGGGGGTGTCGGCGAGGTATTCATAGAGGGGGAGTTGGATTTTGTCTCCGATGCGGGCATTGGTGGGGAAATGACGGGTGCCACGGAAGACAAAATACCGGTTGGCGGTCTGCGAGGTGGTGTCGGTGGCATTATGAGCCATCAAAATCACGACCTTTCTACATATTTTGTAAGGTTCATATATCATTATAGCACACATGCTTAAAAATGTCAATGGTTTTTGAGGGGATTTGGCATGGTATAATGGAGGTATGGATGACGCGAAAGAAGAGATTCGGGCGCGGCTACCGGTGGAGGATGTGGTCGGACAGTACGTGGAGTTGAAGCGGGCGGGGCGGACGCTAAAAGGGCGTTCGCCGTGGGGGGTGGATAAGACGCCGTCTTTTATGGTGTCGCCAGAGAAGGGGATTTGGCATGATTTTTCGGCGAATAAGGGTGGGGATATTTTTGCGTTCGTAATGGAGGTAGAGGGGATATCTTTTCGGGAGGCGCTAGAGAAATTGGCGGCGCAGGCTGGGGTAGAGCTGAAGCAGTATCGAGGGGGTGATAAAAAAGTAACGGAGCGAAAAACAAGAGCGAAAGAAGCGCTGGAGTTGGCATGTAAGTATTATCAGTATTGTTTGTCGAAGAATAAGCGGATATTGCAATACGCGATGGAGAAGCGGGGAATGACGCGGGGAACACTGGAGAACTTTCGGATTGGGTATGCGCCGCAAGAAGGTAGGGCGTTGCTGAAATTCTTGATGGCGAGGGGATTCCGGAAGCAAGCGCTGGAAGATGCAGGGCTCTTGAATCAATATGGAGGGGATTTGTTTCGGGGGCGGATGATGGTGCCGTTTATTGATACGAACGGAGTGATTGGGTTTACGGCGAGGGTGATAGATCAGGGGGAGCCGAAATATTTGAACACGCCGGAGACATTGCTTTTTAATAAAAGTAGATTTGTGTTTGGGCTGGCGCCGGCAAAGGAAGCGATACGGCAACGTAATTTCGTGGTGATTGTGGAGGGGAATATGGATGTAATTTCGTCGCATCAGGCGGGCGTGCGGGAGGCAGTGGCAACGAGTGGAACAGCGATGACGGAAGCGCACTTGAAGACCTTGTCGAGATTAACAGCAGATGTACGGTTAGCGTATGATGGTGATGCAGCGGGAGTGAAGGCGACGGAGCGGGCGATTATGATGGCGGGGGACCTTGGGGTGAATTTGAGTGTAATATCGGATTATCATGGCGCGAAGGACCCAGACGAACTGATACAAAAGAGTGAGAAACTTTGGCAAGAGGCGGTGGAGAATTATCGTCCGGCGATTGATTGGCTGCTGGATAAATACGAGGAGAATTTGGACCTAAATTCGGGAGTGGGGAAGCGGGAGTATTCGGATGTAGCGATGAAGTTGCTGAAGTATGTGAGTGATGCAGTGGAGCGGAAACATTATGAGCAGATAGTGGCACGGAAGTTAGATTGTAGCGTAGAGGATCTTCACGCGAAGAAGATAAATGAGGTAAAACCGAAACGTTTGAAGAAAGTAGCAACAGAGGGTGCTTTGGACGTACTGCAGGGATTGCAGGATAACTTGCAGGCAATTGTGATGTGTGGGGGAGTGGAGAATGTGAGAGGAGTAGAGTTGCCAGAAGATGGGGTGAAGAAGGTGGAGCTAGCGATGATTTTTGAGGAGAAGTATAAAGAGTGGACAAAGAGTGCGCTAGAAAGGGAAGCTAGTGAACTTTTGATGCGGTACAAAATAGAGATGAATAAACGAGAAGTAGAAGCATTGACTGAAGAATTAGCGAAAGCGGAAGCGGTAGAGGATGAGGAAAAAGTGGGGGAGATTTTGAGAAAGATCACAGCGTTGAAACGGCAATAGTCGGTGATGCGTGGTTGTGGGCAAAGGGGTGAAAATTAGGGCTTGCTTTCGTAAAGCGTAAGTGTTATTATGATATTAGTAACACTAAAATAAATAATGAAAAAGGTAAAAATGAAGAGCTCAAAGATGAATAAAACGCAAATTCTCGCGGCGCTTGCGCTGGCGTTCTCGTTAGGTATGGCGATGCCGGGTGCGGTCTTTGCGAGTGAGGAAGGCGCTGGGGAACCAGTAGCTCAGGCGCAAGATGTAACTCAAAAAGTTACAGCAAAAGACTTGAATGACGCTATTAAAGCGGCGAAGGCAGACGCGGAGTATGCGAAGTATTCTGCTTTGTATCAAGCGGTGGCAAATTTGCCAGAAGATTTGTCGCAGGCGACGAGCGATCAGCTTAATGCGGTGCGTAGTGCGATTGGGGCGATTGTGACGACTGGTGCTAATGTTGGCGATATGAATGCTCAAGAGCTGGTGGATTATGTGAATAATAACATACCAGGCTACAAAACTTATGTAGGTATGTTAGAAGCTATAGCTAAGGTGCAGGCTTATGTTGGTGAGGGGCAGACTATCACTGAGGCTGCTATTAGTAGTAAAGTGCCAGAAGAAGAATTGCAGGGCCTATATGCGACGATTGACGCGTTTAATAATAGAGTAATAGGTGATGTGGCGGATAACATTGTGAAGCTGAATACTCGGATTACGAGCAATGCTAGCTTCCAAGCTTATCGTGCAAGTACGACTTTGGTAGCGGCGGTGGAAGCGGTGGAAGCTTTGCCGGCTAATGCAGCCGAGTCGCAGATTAATACGGCAGTGAGTGCGCTGCGGGCGGCTTTGCCAGCAGCGACGCCAAATTTGTCGACTTTGACGAAAGAGCAACTATTAGAGACTGCGAAGGCAACGGCGGACTTTGCGAAGAATAAGGCAATGTATGATGCGTTAGGTTTTGTGCGGACTTTGACGACTGGTGGTCAGACCTTGACGGCTGCGGCAATTGATGGTGTATATATGACTGAGGCTGAGCAGATGGTAGCTTACAGTAAGATGGCGGCAGCTGCAGAAGCGATTGATCCGACAGTGATGAAGGGCTTGATGGCTTATAAGCTTCCAGATACAAGCGCTGGTGTAGATGCGCCGGATACTGGTATTATTGGGTTGATCGAATCGGGCGCGTTGGATCTAGGCATGATCACTTTGATTGTATCTGTAGTGGTGGCCAGTTTGGCTGGTGCAGGGTTAATCGCCAAGTTGTATCTTAAGCACAAGTTTTAATTAAGCTTGAATACGGGAGATCCTCACGATGGTGGGGATTTTCTGTTTGGGGGTTGTAATTTAAGGTAAAGTTTAGTATGATGGTATTTAATGGATAGTGACGAAGAAGAGATCTTAAAGGGGAAGGTGTTGGACTTGGGCGAGCCGGCGATGGATGATTTGGCGGCTGAGGATGATTTTTCTGATGAGGAATTAGCGATTACGGCGGACAATGTGGACGCCTTCGCAGATGATTCGGTGCGGATGTATCTGCGGGAAATCGGTAAGATTCCACTTTTGTCACAAAAAAAAGAGTTAGAACTAGCTAATCGAGCCGTAAAAGGTGATAAGCGAGCTAAAGATAAGCTGGCGGAAGCGAATATGCGTTTGGTGGTGTCAATCGCGAAGCGTTATGGTGGGCGTGGTTTGGATTTCTTGGATTTGATTCAGGAGGGAAATACTGGGCTTCTGAGAGCGGTAGAGAAGTTTGATCCGGATAAGGGCTTTAAGTTCTCGACTTATGCGACATGGTGGATACGGCAGGCGATTACGCGGGCGATTGCAGATCAGGCGCGAACTATTCGTATTCCAGTGCATATGGTAGAGACGATTAATAAGGTTTTAAGAACGACGCGCCGTTTGACACAGGAGTTGAATCGCGAGCCAACTAATGAAGAAGTCGCTGAGGCGATGGGTATGGAAGTTGATAAGATTGAGTACGTCATGCGAATCAAACAGGACATTGCTTCTTTGGATGCGAGCGTAGGACGTGATGGCGATGATGAGGAGTCGGTGCTGGGGGATTTCGTGGAGGACTCGGAGCGGGATTCGCCAGAGGATGCGACGGCAAACCAAATTTTGAAGGAACAGATTGCGCAGATTTTGACGACTTTGTCGGAGCGTGAACAGAAGATTATACGCTTGAGGTTTGGGATTGGTGGGGGGAGACCACATACTTTGGAAGAAGTGGGGAATGAATTTTCGGTGACACGTGAACGGATTCGCCAGATTGAGGCGAAAGCTTTGTCGAAGTTGCGTAAGCATAAGCAAACAAAGAAATTGCACGGGTATTTGAAATAGGAGGAAGGATGAGTATTCTGAGAATGTTGGCTGATGTGGAGACGAGTATTTTGCCAGGGGATTGGGGAATTGAAGATATTTTGAATTTGGTATTGAATATAATTGTGTACGGTTTGGGAGTAGCGGCTGTGCTAGGTGTGATAATTGCGGGCGTTATGTATATGACGGCACGTGATAATGAAGCACAGGTGACACGAGCTAAGACTCGACTATATGAGGTAGTGATTGGATTGATTGCCTGGGCGCTGATGTACGCAGTGCTGAGATGGTTGATTCCTGGTGGGTTGGCGTTATAGAACATGCGAAAGTTGATCTTGGTTTATAACCCAAGTTCGTCGCACTATGGTGGTGTGGAGGAGGCGGTTCTCGCACCGGCACGACAGCTGAAGGGCTGGATGGTGGGTAAGTATGCAATTAAGCCGACGAATTTTGATGATAATGTGCAGAGTTTGGCTCACTTGATGGAGGATGGAGATCTGGTAGTAGTGGCGGGTGGCGACGGTACAGCGTCGATGGCGATTAATGGTATTCTGCGGTCGGGGAAGCAAGTGGTGTTGGGGGTGTTGGGGTTTGGTAACTTTAATGATATTGCGGGGATGTTGGGGGAGAGAAATTTGGAGGGGATTATAAGTGGGTACGAACGTGGTACGCTTAGCGAAGCTTATCCGCTGGAGGTTGTGGTAGATGGTGAGCTTTGGCGATATGCGTTGAGCTATTTTACGATTGGGATGTTTGCGGAGTCGACGGAGATTTTTGATAGCCCGAAAGTGCGTAGGAAATTGCAGGGCGGAAGGAAAAGCCGATTGTTTTCGATATGGCAGCTGGCTAAGTGGTATTTTAGGAAGGGGAAGCGAAATCGATTATCTGCGGGTGCGCTGAATGGAGAAAACTGGACAGTGCGAGCGACGGACTATATCGCATTAAATGGTAAAACGATGGCTGGAGTGATGCGAGGAGGGGAGTGGTTTCTAAATGGGGATGAGTTTCTGAGTACAGTACAGGAGCTGGGTAGTTTTCATAGGATAGTGAAATTTATGTTGAGGAGTATGCGTGAGCGAGTGCCGGGGGTTGTGAGCAAGGGTGATGTACTGAAATTTGCCGAACCGAGTACGGTGGAGCTACATGCGGAGGGGGAGTATGAAAAGCGCGATAAGGTGAGCGAAATCGTTGTGCGGAAGGCGAATAAAGCTTTGAGGGTGGCGATCTTGAGCTAGTAGAACGGGGGTGGAAAGTGTAGGGGATGAAATCGAACTTGTACGTGGCGTACAAGTTCGATTTGGTTTGAAGTGGATTGTAGGGACTGGGGCTGTTTTTGTGTGTTGGGTTCTGTTATGGTGTTTTGTCGGAAAAGGCTTGTGGAATGTTGAGATTTTGGGTATAATGGAATTGCTTACCTTAGTCAGAACAAAACTTGTTTTGTTGTTGGCACACATGTTTTGCATTGCTGTTTGTTTTAGCATGATGTTGGCATCACAGATAGCTTGAAATGCTAAAATCAGTAATGACGAAGTATGTAGAGCTGACTAGGGTAAGCACCTTCTGTGGTGCCTTTTTAGTATCTAGTGACGCAGTACTAGAATTGGCACTCCATAGGGTGATTAATTAATCCAAAACCAAACCAAGGAGGGCTAGATGCTACAGAGAAGGAGAAGGAAGGATAAGGTTCTTCGAGAACAACACTCCTCTACTCACCCATCAACAACTTTTACCATACATAATAATAACAATGTACTTAGTAACCTTATTACTAATACATCTAGACTGCTTCATAGTAAAAGTACTTATTTCTACAATGGATGGGGGAGAGTAATGCCTAGTGTATGCATACTGGCTCTCCTCACTGGTTTGTATTTTGTGATTAGTCCAATTAGCGATTATAGCAACCAAACTTATGCGGTAGATATTATTGGGTCTGATGGTGGTTCTTCGCCTTCTCTCACCCTTACTTTTAAAGATGCTGCCACCCAGACCACTAATGCTACAGTTGGCGAGATAGCCTACAGAACGAATCAATTCACGGTTGCTTCCCAAAGATATAAGGGATATAGTATCTATGTTTCTGGTATGAGTGGTAAGACTACTAATCTGATTGGTAAAAATATTAGTAGTAACATTATCACTGGTGTTGGCAACAATATAGCTGCAGATACTAATTTCCCGGACAATAAGTGGGGCTATGCTATTGCTGATAGTGCTGCTACTTCTCCCTCTAGCCTAAGTTATAGCACTGTTCCAAATTATAGTGATGCTATCCCTAAAGCCTACACCCATACTATTACCTCACCAAGCGCCGCTACTTCTCATGACTTCCTGATATCTTTTGCGGTGAAGTTTGGAGCAGGAATACCGAGTGATAATTACCAAAGCGATGTAATGTTGTCAGTGGTAGGAGATCCAGTGACGGTGGTGGATTATAGTATTACTTATGATAAGAATACTACGGATGTCACTGTGGCTAATATGCCCTCGCCTAACCCGCAAACGGTTAGCGATGAAGGGGGAGCATCAAATTATACAATTACGTTGTCAAGTAATGTGCCTACGAGGGCTGGTTATTATTTCTTGGGGTGGGGTACTACTAGCAATGCCACTACTGCACAATATCAGCCGGGAGCAAATGTGGTCTTACGGGAGTCTAATAAAGATATTACATTGTATGCGGTATGGATGTTGCCGTTTGGTGGAATTACGACCATGCAAGCTATGACTAGTACATTTTGCAGTAATACCAAAGAGGGTGACGTGATACAACTCACTGATACGCGTGATCAGAGGAAGTATTGGGTGGCGAAGCTTAAAGATGGTAATTGTTGGATGACGCAAAATCTGGCCTACAATGGTGGTGGCGCACAGCGTAGTAGCGGCACGTGCTCTGGATGGGTGAATGATGATGCAATTGCTCAGTATTGTCCGATAGCATATGCGGCCGATCACGCATCGCGCGGGAATTATTATTCTTGGGCGGGG
>Ga0137297_10424_pt1 | contig 32155 bp, 32 predicted proteins | sample RamsorincwithD2O_FD_97191 | JGI IMG/M metagenome (GOLD analysis project Ga0137297, IMG submission 97191) | Mouse cecal microbial communities from Vienna, Austria - Mucin amended with D2O | ecosystem: Host-associated > Mammals > Digestive system > Large intestine > Cecum | place: Austria: Vienna...
AGGTCATAATCGGTTCGGTCAGCAATTCCCCATAATTCGCCCCAACCAAATGGGAAAGCAAATTCAATATCTGTGGTTGCTGCACTATAAAATACAAGTTCCTCTTTGGAATGATCTCTTAGGCGAATATTCTTTTCTTCAATTCCTAGATTTAGTAACCAATTTTTACAGAAATTCTTCCAATATTTATGCCATTCTAGGTCGGTTCCTGGTTGGCAGAAAAATTCTAGTTCCATTTGCTCAAATTCTCTTGTGCGGAATGTGAAATTTCCTGGTGTAATTTCATTACGAAAAGCCTTTCCAATTTGTGCAATACCAAAAGGCATTTTCTTTCTCGTCGTACGAAGTACATTTTTGTAATCGACAAAAATACCTTGTGCGGTTTCTGGTCTTAGATAGATTTCTGCTTTTGCATCTTCGGTTACGCCTTGAAATGTTTTGAACATTAAGTTGAATTTACGAATATCCGTAAAGTTTAATTTTCCACAGTTTGGACAGGTAATTTGATTGTTTTGAATAAATTCAATCATTTCTTTATCGGTCATACCATCTGCTATCATATCTTTTCCAGCATTGTGTGCCCATTCTTCAATGAGTTTGTCTGCACGATGTCTTGTTTTACATTCTTTACAGTCAATTAGTGGGTCTGAGAAACCACCTACGTGTCCAGATGCTACCCAAGTTTCTGGGTTCATTAAAATGGCTGCGTCAAGTCCAACAATGTCTTTTTGCTCTTGGATAAATTTCTTTCTCCATAATGCTTTTACATTGTTTTTGAGTTCCACACCAAGAGGACCATAATCCCAAGTATTGGCAAGACCTCCATAGATTTCTGAGCCAGGATAAATATATCCTCTCGTCTTGCATAAGTTCACGATTTTTTCCATTGATTCTACCATTTTATACCTCCTTTTCTATTTGCTAGGAAATTTCGGTAAAATCAAAAAAACTTTCCTTCCTAGCAAATGCTAGGGACGAAAGTTACATTCCGCGGTTCCACCCTAATTAACAACAAGTTTTTCTTCTTGTTATTCTCTTTCTCATCTTGTGCTCCAAAGTTCCCCATACCCTTCTTGGTTATTGGCTTTTCAGCAACCGCCAACTCTCTGCTACCGTTCAGATACTTTTTCTTCTTCACTGCACTTTATGGAAAAGATTTTATCACTTTTTCCAAATGTTGTCAAGGAATTTTTTTATGCCAAAGGCGACAGAGTGTATTAAACTCTGTCGCCCTTGGCTAACCCTTGTATTACTTGGGCTTTTTCTTATTTCATTTCTTCAGTAAACTTTTTCTCGCAGTATGCTTTCAGGGATAAATCCACTCGGTTAAATGGCTCGATTGCCGGAGCATGTTGTAACTGTTCTTGCCCCATGGCACACGCGATGTTCCACATCATTTCCTCGTCGAACTGCTTTTTCTCTTCCTCCGTAGATACTATGAGGAGTTGGTTTTCTCCCGCAAATAGCCCTTCCAAATATTTCGGCACCACGTTGAGAATTTGTCCCATATGCAATTTGATGCCTCTGGTCCGGATAAAGACACCATTTTCTGCTAAAAGCATTATACTTCCCTTCATATCTTCCGATATGACCATACAGGTCTGTTCTTTCCCAAGCATCTCTTTCGCCAAATCGCTGCGCATTTTGCCCAGCACACGAGTTGCTTTTATCATACGCTCTTGCGTTTTGGAATGAGTCGGGTTGTTCATTGTTGCCAATGGAGTACCCGGCGTTGGAACCAGATAAGTAATGGACAGGAAGAACAAATTGTGCTCCTGAATGAGGTCCAGTTGTTCTTGGAAAGTCTTGTCTTTCTCCCGGTAGGAACCAGCAATTAAGTTGGAAGTGATGTGCTTTCCCCGAAGTTGCGCAAAAATGTGCAAAATGCGTTCTGTGGAGATTTCTCCAACATTCATATATTTACGCACTTCCGGGATAAAACTCTGTACTTCCATCTGAACACCAAAAAATCTGGGAGACCGCAACAACTCCAATGCCTTGTCTGTCAGTTCTGCCATGACAATCCCATTGACTTGGTAATACACATTGGGAATTTCCAACACGGCTTCCAACAGGTCATGGAAACGGCATCCCTTGTCATAGTACTGGGTAGAGTTCATTGCGTTTAAGACAACTTTGCGGGTACCTTTGGCTTTTGCCATTTCAATTTTTTGCAAAATGGTTTCCAACGGTACACATTCCAGTGGGAAGTCCATATAGGCGACTTTGCAGAACGAGCACTTGCGGTTACAGCCGTTTGCGATGTTGATAACAGCTGCATTATCTCCCACGATGGAGAGTATAGGTTCCTTCGGTTCCTCGTAGTTTTCCTCCAGTTGCTGAAAGAATTCCTGCGGTGAGGTAAACGTGTGAAGTTTCAGGTCAGGCAGTTTGCTTTTTGCTGCCTCAACAAATGCTTTCGTCCGGCTCAGACACTCGCCCAAAAAGATTTCCGCTTGCACTTGCTTTTTCGCAAGCCCTACTAAGTCTTTGATGGCCCGGTCAATTTCGTCTGTGGTCATACAGCATTCCTTGAGCAGGATAATGCCACTTTTCTTGGGACTGCTGGCTTTCCAACCTTTGGCTTTTAGACCTTGGGTTATCTCCTTCCAGCAGTCATAGTGAGCACCGCAATTAGATGGTGCTTCCATGATGTAATAGGTCTTTTTTACCTTCATTGACTTTTCCCCTCTACTGTTGTTTTGACGGATGGGATTTACGTTGAAATGAAATAGGGATATCCTCCTCCTTTACTCAAATTTGGATTTCTACTGTTATTGCAGTCCTATTATATCATATTTACATAATCTATTCAACCTGCCATTCTGTGGATTACTTTTTTCTGTTTCTTTTGCCTTTGTCATACTTTTGATATATTCTCTTTTTTCCTATTTTCGTGATTTTTCTCATAATTTGCCGAACCTTGTCTAGTTCTGTTTTTTCTTGCTTGTTCTATTTCTTTTTGATAACAGTTTTTGTCACTTATGTATACCAATATAACAAATATATTTCATTTCATAATCTGTGGATAATGTGGATAACTCTGTGAATAAGCATATAGTATAGATTAGCAGTTTCAACTTATCCCCACGTATTCCACGTTACTTTTTTATGTAACCTCTTTCTCTTTGTGCTTTATTTTATGTCGTCTTTGCAGATAAAATATGCCAAAAAATAAAGGAACGTCTTTGAAAAATGTCCCTTATTTTTCCACTTCATTTTGGTATTCTTTATCTTTCCAATACCACCATTTTAGTTTCTCTTCGTCCCAACTAGTGTGTTCTGCATAATATACCGCCATGCGAAACACATATAACTGGCAACGGTCTTCTTTATAGCATTTTCGGATACAATCTTGCTCATACAATTCCTCTGGATTTTTTCCTTTCAAGTCTTCTACACAAGTAATGCCAATGTCCAAAAGGTCTTGTTTTGTATTCTTTCCTACATTTGGTATGGTTAATAAATCTGTTTTCATAAAAGCCTCTTTCTTCTTTCTATTTCGTTACGAATATTTTACTGCATTTGCCTGATTTTTTCAACCTAGTAATTGTCATTTTTTTACAGAACATCCGAAAAAATGGTATAATAGTATTGAGTATACCTTTTACGGTATTTCGTAAAAAACAGATAAACGGAGGAAGGACATCATGAAGAAAGACACCCTGAACGCTCTCCTAGAGGAGATTAGCCACAACGCAGCATTTGACGAGTTGGCAGCCTTGCAAAAGGCTCTGGACGAAGGTATCGACCGGTCCGACATCATCTATGCTCGTTGCTTCCACGCTCTGGCCATTTTGAAGGTACCCAAGGACGATGTGGAGGTCGATGGCAAAGACCATCTCCTTAGCGCTTTCTACCAGTTGTGGCTCCGGGACGATGGTTCCAAGGGCGCCTGGCGCAGCATCGAGGCCATCAGCTGGTCCATCAGTGAGGAGATCAAGTTGTTCAAGCGGAAAAGACGCTAACCCTCTCCATCTATGCCGACGGACTACCATCTGTTTTGAGAACACAGCAAGTGCTGTTCTTGCAAGGGAAGTCAGTAGAAATGCTGGCTTCCTTTGTATTTTGCCAGCAAAAAAGATAGGTTCTTGGGGGATAACCTATCTTTTCCGAATAGCATCTTATTTTCTTATTTTTCTTTTGTTTGAATGGTTACCGTCGCTTTGTTTGGACGGTAATTACCTTCTATCCCTAAATTTTCTTCTTCTAGTTCCGTTTTATCTACGTCCAATCGGTATTCTGCTCCTTCTTCTCCTTCCACATAATATGTTTCAATGGTATGCCCATTTTCACTTGTTTTGGAAATTCCTTTTAGGACTTCCTCTTTTCCATCTTCTCGGATCAGCACAACTTTGATGGTGTCTTTTACTTTTTCTGTGATTTCTCCGCCAGTTGCTGCGTCTACTGTTAGAAATCCGCCGAATAGGCAAACAAATCCCATAATGGATAGCATAAGCACTTGCTTTTTCATTCCTTTTTTCACTTTCAACTCCTCCTCCAGGTTCGATATAGCAATATTCTCTCGGAAATTTCTTAGTATCTTTTGATTTAATTCATCCATTGCCACACCCTCCTTTTTCTAGTTTTTTCTTAATTTTGTTACGAATTCGATGTAATTTTGTCTTTACTTTTGCATTGGAAATGTCTAGTTCTTTTGCTATTTCCTTTGTCTTTTTTGCATGATAATAGAATAAAGTAAAAATCGTATATTCTTCTTGGGATAATCCTTTTAAGATATCCTCTAAGTTGTTCATTTTCTGCCTGTTTTCAACAAACTGCGTCCAATCGTCTTTGGAAAAATCAGTCCTTTCGTCTAATTCTTCCCACTCCATATACTTAGTGTTTTGTGCCAGTTTTTTGCTTGTTAAATGGTGTGCGACACTGGCAAGATATGGTTTGATGTCTTTGTCTTCTTCTAGTTTTTCTCTATTTTTCCAAATGGCAAAAAAGACATCTAGGATAATTTCTTCTATATCTTCACTTGCTAAATGATTACCGCATTTGTTTTGAATTACCTTGAAGAGATAACCGGTATACTGTGTAATAATCTCTTCGATGTCCAATTCATTTCCTTTTTGGTAACAGCTAATTTTGTTTGCTTCCTTCAATTTGGCCAAATCTCCTTGTACAGACATTTCACTTCTATATTACTCTATTTCGGAAAAAGGTTACAGTTTTTTTTCAAAAAAGAAAGAGAAGTTTTTGCAATCTCTCTTTCTTCTTTTCTATTTAGCAAATAGGACTTTCTCAGATTTATATTGTTTAATAATATATGCTAAAACTAGCGATATGTATACAATGGTAGATACCACCATAAGTGCAATATTAAGCCAATCTATGGTTCCAGCAGTAAGGTCTGTAAAGACAACTGTGAAATTCAAAAATGGAATAATGGACATCAGTGGTGTTCCGGTAATTCCCATCATAAAAGCAATCATTCCTGGGAAAAAGGAAATGAAAGTAAGTGGCGTTAACGCACTTTGAGCTTCTTTGAACGTCTTCGATGTACTAGCAATCGCAATACATAGCCCACTAATAAAAACAGAATAGGCTAGAATAATTAGGATTGCGAAAACAATACTAATTGCCGAAAACATGATGTTTACATTTTCGTAAATGGAAAACATATTTTGTGAAACTACTAGTGCGACCATTGCTAGGATAAAACTTAGCATTCCTGTAATAACAGATGAAACGGTTACGCCTAAGAATTTTCCAAGGATAATATCTTTGCTTTTGATTGGGAAGGTAAGCAAGGTTTCTAGCGTTCCTCTTTCCCTTTCTCCTGCTGTTGTATCGGTTGCTGGATAAGTCGCAGATACGGTAATTGCCATAATGATAAATAGGAAGGCATAATTTTTGATATATCCTGCCATAAAGTTTTCTTTCTCAATGGTATTATCTTCTATGGTTATGATATTTAGCACTTCTTCTGGGCTAACATTCTTTTCGGCTAAGAAACTGGTTTGGAGATATTGTTTATATGCTTCTAAATAGGTTTTGACAAGGCCTACACCAAAACTGCTCTCATCTGAACTATTATGGTTCATCACATACTTGTTATCTTCTTTGGTTAGATAGACATCGATTTCGCCATCTTCAAATTTTTGCTTGATTTCGTCTTCGTTTCCTTGTATGATTTCAATTTTCATTTCTTCTGCCATTGTCTGTTCAACTTCGCTCATTTCATAGGCAAATCCAATTTTATTGTATTCCTCGATGTCTTTTTCCATTTGGGACTCGAATAGGGCTGACATTCCAACAATAATAAGTGGGATAAAAATTGGAATAATGAGCATCATAGCAAGTGATTTTTTATCTCGAAACAATTCTCTTAATTCTTTTTTCAATATATTCCATAAGTTATTCTTCATTGGAAACACCTCCTATCATTGTAAAGAACGCATCTCTTAAGTTCGTAGAATTCGTATCTTTCTTGATTTCCTCTGGTGTTCCTGTTTTTATAATCTTTCCCTTGTTTATCATAATGACACGGTCACAAATGTTTTCCGCTTCTTCCATATAATGAGTAGAATACAAAATGGTTTTTCCTTTTGCTTTTTCATCCTTGATAAAGTTCAAAATAATTTGACTCGATATGATATCTAATCCAGAAGTTGCCTCGTCTAGGATATAGTATTGTGGATTATGTACCAAACATCTTGCTAGGTTTACTTTTTGGGTTTGCCCAGTCGATAAATTCGCGATTTTATTGTATAGAAATTGCTCCATCCCTAATACTTCGCTAATTTCTTGAATTTGCTTTTCTAGTTTGTCTTGTGGCACATCATAAATTTCACCACACATTTTTAGTAATTCATAGGTAGATAATGTATCATAAATCTTGGTATTACCAGATAAATATGCAATTTTTTGTTTGATTTCAATTTCATTTTCTTGATAGGTCTGCCCATCAAAAGTAATCTTTCCTTCAGTTGGCTCTAAAATTCCTGCCATCATACGAAGTAACGTTGTTTTTCCGGCTCCGTTTGGTCCTAAGATACCAATAATCTCTCCATCTTTGGCTTCAAATGAAATATCTTGGTCCGCACAAAATTCTTCTTTTTCTTTTTTTGTCTTATTGCGTATAAATTTCTTGGTAACGTGTTCTACTGTAATCATATAGACCTCCTTTTCTTCCCCCAACGGTATGTTATCACAAAAGCCAAGTAGTTGCAATGTCTTTGCGAACCCGTCGAAAATTCTGACAAGTTACATTTTCCCTAATTTTCTTCTAAATAGATACTCCTATAAGTAAATTCGGATTTTCCGAATTTACTTATCAGTATGCTCAAAAATTGAGCATACTGCACAATCATTTTTATAAATTTTTCCTCTATTTCTCTACTTTTATCTGAAAATATGCCTTATCTTTTAACCATAATACTAGCAGTGTTCCAAGTGAAAGCAAACTTAAAAAGATATATAGCAGATTACACTCTCTTTCATATAAAGCCAATATGGTTGTAAAATTGATGAAGCAATGGAATATTATCATATTGGTAATGGAATGATTGGATTTTTCGTAAATATATCCCATTAACATACGAAATAGGACAATGGATAAGATAAATAGTAAATACCCAATAAAGCCTACACTTGGAATTTTGAAAAAGTGCCATATGCCCCATAAAATTCCTGTTAAGATGGAACTCATAAATGGCGTATATTTTTCTTGTCCAATTTCTTGCAAACAACCTGCCCATCCAAATTCCTCTGCTGTACATCCAACGATTGTTGTGATAATCGCAAGGGCTAATATACCTCCTGTATAGATGGTAGGAACATATGAAATCTGAAACAGTGTTAGGAACATTGAGGCTACCAACACAATTCCAGTTGGTAAGAGTACAGACCATATCGTCCATTTACTAATACCAAATGTATACTTCCTTTCCGGCTTATATTTTATTCGATAAATTCCTGCTGTAATTAGTGGAGCAAGTTGTACTCCCATTGTAACCAATAATCCGAGCACCACTTCATTTCCTTGTATCGAACCTAAAATTCCACCAAACAACATGGCACAAATTAGTGTAACAAGCAAGTTAATACCATAAAAGAATATGATTTTCTTTCTCATTTTTTCTCCTCTATTCTAATTCTTGTTTTGCAAAATAGATTGGGGCTTCCCCGTTATCTTCTCTAAATTCATGTTCTGAAATACGGATATATGCTGTTCCGATTGGTGCATCTAGGTATGGTAAAATGTCTGGGTCATAGTTGCAAATGGTATTGATAGCAAACACATGATGGTTGGCTGGGTTGTTCATATATTCCTCGTTTTCGTCGCCTTTTAGAAAACGCCAGCCACTATCTGGATTATTGGGGTTTGGCTCTTCACGATACATATAGCCAACTTTCCAGCCTTCTTTGGTAATTTTATCCGAAGCAATACAGCCTTCTCCATTTGACTTGTCCCATTTAATTAGTGGTTTTACTTCGATATCGATAAATCCATTTTCATTCCTTTTCATTGAATCCTCCTTTTCTAATTGAATTTGTTTGGTTGCTACCTTTTGTAGGAACATATCGTCATGCTCCACCAAAAGTAGTGTCGGTTTATATTTCAAAATTGCCTCTTCGATTTGCACTCTTGTTAAAATATCGATATAGTTCAGTGGCTCATCCCAGATATATAAATGAGCAGTCTGCGTTATACTTTTCGCAAGGAGCACCTTTTTCTTTTGTCCCTCACTCATATCTTGGATATTTCCATTCCACTCTTGATTGGAAAATCCCATTTTGGCAAGCATTGCTTTGAATACACTCTCGTCAATTTTATTTTCTCTTGCAAATGTTTTCAAATTTCCTTTTAATTCTTCTGTACTTTGCGATACATAGGATATGGATAAACCGCCTGCCATTTGCAAAGTGCCTGTATAGGAAATGCCTTCTCCAAGCAATAATTTCAAAATACTAGATTTGCCAACTCCATTTTTTCCTGTAATGGCAATTCGATCTCCCTTTTGGATTTCGAAAGAAATCGGTTTGTTGATTTCTTTTTTATTGTATTGAATTTGTAATTGGTTTGCTACCACAAAAGGATTTTTCTTGCTTTCCATTGGAATAATTTTTAGGGTATCTTGCCTGTCCACATTATGCAGTAAATTCGCTTTTTGCTCTATGGACTTTTCCATTCTATCTTCTATCACTTTTGCTTTTCTCATCATCTTTGCAGATTTATGTCCTACATATCCTCGGTCTATCATGGACTCGGTGTCTTGTGTTTTATATTTGGATTTCTCCGCTTGGTTGGACCAATTCTCCGCACTTTTTGCTGCGTTTTCGAGTTTCTTTATCTGTTTTTGTAATTTCTCGTTTTGGGTCTGTTCAAAATGGTCCTGTCTTTCCTTGTTTTCCTGCCACGAGGAAAAGTTTCCTTTTTGCACTTCAATACTAGTATTGTTAATCGCTATGATATGGTCTACTACTTGGTCTAAAAAAGTTCGGTCATGGGATACCAAAACAAATCCTTTTTTCTGTCTGAGATACGTTACAAGGCTTTTTCTCGTTTCTTGGTCTAAGTGATTGGTCGGCTCGTCAATCAATAAAAAGTTATTTCCTTTTAAGAATAGGCTGACTAATAGAACTTTGACTTGCTCGCCTCCACTTAGCTGTTCAAATGGTCGATACAAGGCTTCTACATCTGCTTGCAAAAGGTTCCATTCCTTCAAAATCTCCCAATCTTCTGCCAAAGGAGCAATCTCTCCAATGATTTCAATCGCCATTTTTGCTTGGTTTTCTACTGAAAAAGGGAAATAGTCTAAGTCTACACTTTTGGTAATTTTTCCCTGGTACGCATATTGTCCTAATAGCAATTTCAAAAATGTTGTCTTTCCTTTTCCATTTCTCCCAATTAGTCCAAGTTTCCAATCGGTATCTAAATGAAAAGTAGCATTTTCAAATAAGTTGGTGCTACTTCCATCATAGGCAAAAGTCAAATTGCTTACTTGAATTTGCGACATAATCTTCCCCCTTTCCCTTTTTATTTTTCTTCTTTTATAAATTTCTTCTTTGCAAGCCAATATCCCATAAAGCCAAGTAATCCACCCAATATATTGGTGATTAAATCGGTTACATCGCAACTGCGATGGTAAAGTAGGAAAATCGTCATAAGGAATTGTAAAAATTCAATCCATGCACTGAACAAAAAAGTTGCTCCTACAGTTTTCCATATACGTGGTTTCTTACTTAGAGAAGTCCATAATATACCAAATGGAATCGTCATAATGATATTTAGGATAACTTGTTTAAGTGCTCCATAACGACCGCAGAATAAGGTCTTCAAATGGCTTAACATGGACGTAGATAACTGGTACAGAACTGTGGTATTTCCACTTTGGGTCTAATGTCAAATTTAATGGCAAAATCGTTACACATAAGACTAAAAATAGATACCAGTAAAACAAGGAAAACTTAATTTTATATCCCTTTTCTCGCTTCTTCAAATACATTTGGAAAATTCCAAAATAGCCAATACTAAATAAAATGAAACTTACCACATAGCTAATCATTTTTCTCTCCTAACTTATGAAATTGTATCCTTTTTTCTTTCATCGATATTTTTCCAACTTCATAACCATATTCTTTTGCTTCTTTTTTATAAGTCAAAAAGGAATGGTCAATCTCAAAATCTAGAATATCCTTAATTTCTTCGTAAGATAGCACATAACTTTCCTTTTGATTTTCTTTTAGATATTTCCACAATGGTTCATATTTACTCATATCTGCTTGCTCCTCTCCTTTAGAACAATGTTGTCCACTCTTCTTTTCCATAGATTTTTGCAATGTCTTGAATTCCCTGCCTGATTTCTTCTCTGGTATAATTTGCTTTCGCCAAAAAAGTATCGTCTTTTTCATTGATTTTTTGATAGAACTGCAATGCCACCTCAAAATCTTCTAATCTATTTTTATCTATGGTTTCAAATAAGATATTTTCTGCCTGATTGATTTCATAATTTTCCACCAAATCCAATAATTTCGTAAGTTTTTCACTTTCTAAAACAGTGCTGTATTCTGTTGTTTTTTCTTTTTTTCTTAACAAATCACCGAATAGCACTTCTATTAACTGTTGAATTTGTTTCATAATATAATCTTGTTTTATCTGCATTGTTGCTCTCTCCTTTTGGTCAATCATATCATAAGAGCAGACTGTTTTCAAGAAACAAGCCTGCTCTATTTTATGCTATTCTAAATCCATCCAAGGTATTTCAAATAGCAAACCGTTACAATTTGAAGAATTAAAATCACTGGCAATCCTACCGAAAATCTAAGTTTTTTCGTTTTATGGTGGAACACATACATTCCAATGATACTGCCAATGCTTCCACCCAGTAGACCTATGGTAAGAAGTGTTTTTTCTGGTGTTCGCCAGCTACCTTTTTCGGCTTTCTTTTTATCAATGAACATCGATAAAAAGCCAAGCAAGTTCATAACTGCTAAATAAATTAAAATTTCGTTCATATTTCCTCTTTCCTTTAGCCAAATAGGCTCATTTGATTACTTTGGCTCATTCCTTTTAGACAGCCTGCTTTTTCCAATAGTTCAATAACCGATTTACCAATTTTAGAACGGATTTTCATATCATCAATGGACATGAATTTTCCATCTTTTTTGGCTTCGTCAATTCCAATGGCTGCCACACTACCAAGTCCTGGAATACTGTTAAGCGGTGGACGAATTCCTTCGTCTTCGACTAAGAATTTTGTTGCGTGTGAATGGTATAAATCGATTGGTAGGAAGTTAATTCCTCTTTCATACATTTCCAATACGAGTTCCAAAATGGCATACATATTCTTGTCCTTGGTGGTTGCCGAATTTCCAGCAAGTTCGATTTCCTTCATTTTGTTTTTTACTCTTTCTTCTCCGTGGCACATAATATCTGCATCAAATTCGTCTGCACGAATGGTGAAAAATGCGGTGTAATATGCTTTTGGAATATGTACCTTAAACCAAGCAATGCGGAACGCCATTGTTACATACGCTGCTGCATGGGCTTTTGGGAACATATATTTAATTTTCTTACAAGAGCCAATATACCACTCTGGAATTTTGTATTCACGCATAAATTCTTCATGCTCTTTCCATCCTTCTGGGTCTTTAGATGGTTTTCCTTTACGCACAAACTCCATAATTTTGAAGGCTTTCTTCGGTGGCAATCCTTGTTTCATAAGATATATCATAATATCGTCTCTGGTACAAATTGCTTCTGAAAGTTTGATGGTTCCTTCATTGATTAAGCTTTGTGCGTTATTTAGCCACACATCAGTACCATGGGACAATCCAGAAATACGAAGCAATTCTTCAAAAGTCGTTGGTCTTGTATCCAGTAACATTCCTCTTACGAATTTCGTTCCAAACTCTGGCACACCATACGTTCCAACCTCTGAATGAATTTGCTCTGGTGTAACACCAAGTGCTTTAGTCGAACTAAAGATAGACATGGTTTCTTTATCGTCTAGCGGGATTTCCTTTGGGTCAATTCCCGTAATATCTTGGAGCATACGGATCATAGTCGGATCATCATGACCTAGAATATCTAGTTTTAATAAGTTCTGGTCAATGGAGTGGTAATCAAAATGGGTGGTAATAATATCCGAATTTGGGTCATCAGCTGGATGCTGAATTGGTGTAAATTCAAAGATTTCACGTCCTTTTGGTACGACAATAATTCCGCCTGGGTGCTGTCCAGTTGTTCTCTTAATTCCTGTACAACCTTGTGCAATTCGTAAAACCTCTGCATTGGCAACTGGTATGCCTCTTTCCTCATAATACTTACGAACATAACCAAATGCTGTTTTATCTGCAATGGTGCCAACGGTTCCTGCTTTGAAAGTTGTTCCTTTTCCAAAGATTACTTCGGTATAGCGGTGGGCTTTTGCTTGGTATTCTCCGGAGAAGTTTAAGTCAATATCTGGCTCCTTATCTCCATCAAAACCTAAAAAGGTTTCAAAAGGAATATCCATTCCATCTTTGGCAAGTTTTGCTCCACATTTTGGACAATCTTTATCTGGCAAGTCAAAACCATTTTTGTAGCCATAATCGGTAAAGTCTGAATATTTACAGTTTGGACAACGGTAATGTGGTTGGAGCGAATTTACCTCTGTGATACCTGTCATATAGGCGGCAAAGGAAGAGCCAACAGAACCTCGAGAGCCTACCAAGTAGCCGTCTGCATTGGACTTCCATACTAATTTTTGTGCAATGATGTACATAACAGAGAAACCGTTTTTAATAATGGACTCGAGCTCTTTGTCTAATCTATTTTGCACAATCTCTGGTAATGGGTCGCCATAGAGTTCGTGTGCTTTGTTATATGCAATTTCACGAATGGTTTCCTCACATCCGTCAATGTGTGGCGGACACTTTTCTGGAGAAATCGGGCTAATTGGCTCACACATATCTGCAATTTTGTTGGTATTGGTTACCACTACCTCATATGCCTTTTCTTCTCCTAAATATTCAAATTCTTTTAGCATTTCTTCAGTGGTTCTCAAATACAATGGTGCTTGTTGGTCTGCATCATCATAACCTTGTCCTGCTTCCAAAATTCTACGATAGATTTCGTCTTCTGGGTCTAAGAAATGCACATCTCCTGTTGCCACTACTAACTTTCCTAGTTTTTCTCCTAAGGCTACAATTTTGCGGTTAATGTCTTGCAATGCTTCTACATCTGGTACAACTCCATTTCGTACCATGAACATATTATTTCCGACTGGCTGGATTTCAAGGTAATCATAATCTCCTGCAATCGCTTCAATTTCTTCATCGCTTTTTCCTGCTACAATAGCACGGTATAACTCTCCTGCCTCGCAAGCACTTCCAAGGATTAAGCCATCTGAATATTTACGATATAAGGATTTTAGAATACGCGGTTTTTTATAGAAATAGTCTAAGTGCGAATACGAAACCAGTTTATATAAATTCTTTAGTCCTACATAGTTTTTGGCTAAAATAATGGCATGATAACTTGGTAGTTTTTTATAGTCTGCTTTTGAGTTATTGGTGGTATCAATATCGTCGAGTGTTTTGACGCCTCTTTCTCTTAGCATATCTAACATAACGCGAAATACTTTCACTGTTGTATCCACATCATCTAGAGCACGGTGTGCTACCTCGACTTTAATTCCTAAGTTTTCTGCAATAATACCGAGTTTGTATTTCTTATAGTCTGGAAATAGGTCTTTGGCAAGTCTTAGAGTATCTAGATAGGTATTGTTTAATTCATATCCTAGTTCTTTTGCATTATATTTCAAGAACCCAATGTCAAAGTCTGCATTGTGGGCAACTAGTACGGAGTCGCCTAAAAAGTCTAACAACTTTGGCATTACGACATCAATCGTTTCGGCATCCTTTACCATATCGTCTGTAATATTGGTTACTTCCACTACCTTTTGTGGAATTGGTTTTTCTGGGTTGACAAAGCAAGAAAATTCTTCTAAGACTTCTCCACCCTTTACTTTCATAACACCAATTTCCGTTATTTTTTCGGTACGGAAGGATAGTCCAGTTGTTTCTAAGTCTAGCACACAATAGGTTGTGTCTAGGTCTTGTCCTTTAGAAAAAGATACACTTGGTGTTCGGTCCGGTACCAAATAGGCTTCTACTCCATAAAGCACTTTCATATCTGGATTATCTCGTCCAAGTAGTTTATGGGCATCTGGAAAGGCTTGTACAACACCATGGTCTGTGATAGCAATAGATTTCATGCCCCATTTCATGGCTCTTTTAATTAAGTCTTTGGTTGCACTAATTCCATCCATTTGGCTCATTTGGGTGTGCATATGTAATTCTACACGTTTTACTTCGCTATTATCTTTTCGCTCTGCTCTTTTAATTCCTGTGCTTTCGATAATAACATTGGCAATCACGCCAAGTTCTTTTGCAAATGGGTCATATTGTGCAGTTCCTGCAACTTTAACTCCCTTTGCTCCTTTTAATCTTCCTTTCATAGCACCTGCTTTTTCTGCCTCTGCAAACACTTTACAAGTAATGGTACTCGAACCATCATATAAATCGAAGGTGATGAGGAGTTTTCCACTTTTGAGTTCGCGGGAGTCCATGTTAATAATCTCTCCATCTAAGCAGATTTTTCCGCTATCCACGGATAAATCGATTACCTTTACGAGTGGTTCCTTGATATTCATATTTCTACCATAAATCAATGGTGTTACTTCATTTTCTTCGACTGCTGGCGGTTCTGGTGGGACTGGTCCACTTGGAGCAGAAGCCTCTGCTGGTGGAACTTCCTGTGCTGTTTTACTTTCTTCTACTTGTCTTGCAGCTTCTTCCTCCGCCATTTTGATTGCTTGTCTTTCTAAATTTTTGCTGTATTCTTGGTATTCTTTCAATTTATCTTCTGACGCATTTTCTAGAAATGCAACAGAAGCATGGAAACCATATAAATCTTTTAAGATTTCTTCTATAGTTTTATCTACTTTTTTCGCAAGCAATACATCTTTTCCTCGAAAACCAAGTGCTACCTCTATTTTATTTTGTTTCTTTATCATAATTTGGCTATCCTTTAGAATGGTACGTGTAAGTGGATGTTTACGAGCCATGTAGGTAATAAAGTCCTGCCATTCAGCAGTAAGGTCAAATTGGTCTTCTATTCCATTTTCATAAGTAAATATAATTTGAACTTCTTTGACTTGAAAACGGTCTTCCAGATATTTTTCAAAACCAACCAAATCTGCAACTTTTACAAATTGGTCGGTTAATAAATCAAGCACCATTTTGCTTGATTTTTTGTATAGTGTTACATTTTGGATGCGTGCTGCATTTAATGCAAAACTTGTTGAGTTATATTCCTTAAATACTTCCTTTACATTTTTGTAAGATGATTTTTTCTCTTGTTCTTCCTTTCTTTCTTCTTGTTCCATTTTTTACCCTCGGATTTCAAAATAGTTTGGTAACATCATTGAATGTTACATACGCTGCTAACCCAAGTAGGAAAATCATTCCTACTGCTTGTATGGTTAGTTCTGTCTTTTCTTTCAGTGGCTTTTTTCGGATTGCTTCTAATAGGAGTAATACTAGTTTTCCTCCATCTAATGCTGGAATTGGCAATAAATTGGTAACCCCTAATGAAATCGAGATAACTGCCATGACATATAGAAAATCTAAAATTCCTTGTGTGCTTGAAATAATGCCAGAAATCCCAACTGGACCTACTAGTTGTTCTGCTGCATTTGGTGCAGATACCACTAAATCTCGTAAGCCCTCTACCGTAGTTGTAATTAGTTCTCCAATCGTTGCCATAGCAACACTGAAATCTCCGCTTGCAATCCAGAAAATAACAAGGCTTAACAATAAACCGAATAGGATGTTGACAATCGCCCCTGCTGTTACAATCGCAAAGCGTTTTGGAACACTAAGACGACTAAAAGAACCCTCTTGTGCTGAGGGTTCTGCTTCTCCTTCCATATTCACAAAACCGCCTAGAGGAACTGCACGAATTGAATAACAAGTTGCTGGTGTTTCTTTCTTCCAGATTTTAGGTCCAAATCCAATCGAAAACTCATTTACTTTTACATGAAATAATCTTGCCACCAAAAAGTGTCCTGTTTCATGGATTAACACTAAAAATCCTAGTATTACAATAATTTTAATTGCACTGATTAGAAAAGTAAGCAAAATCCTTTCTCCTTTCTTTTCTTTATTTTCTTCATCTTACTTGTTTTTCTTTTCATTTGCTAGTCGGCTGGTCATATTTAGTCTTCCCCGATTGCAAAGCCGTCCTCTGGCTCTCGTTCAGGCTTTTTTTTTGAGCATTGTTCTCTCACTTCATAGAAGTGAGTTAATAAATCTAATAGAATTTGTTGTTCTTCTTGACTTGCTCCACGTTTTACCATTGACTCATTGATTGCTCTGGCTCTTGCTTCAAAATCGTTGATAACTCTTAAGGTGTCTTCTTCTCGTCCTTTTAATACGGCTCCTCTTGCATTACTATGTCTTGTTTTATTTTGCTCGGAGTAAATCACTTCTGGTTCTGTTGGACGTGGACCCCTTTTTAGAATTTCAATATGGTCTACTACATTGGCTGCTTCAATTGCACCAATTGTTTCTGGCATACCGTTATAGGTTTCATAATGATGGTCTGGTACAACTAATCTTCCCCAGCCTTTTACCGTAACTTGTGCATCGTATCTTTCTAAAATGGAAAGCATACTCTCTAAATCTGAAACAGCAAGCCCTCGAACCGTTACTTCATAGCCTAAATCTTTTAATTTCTGAATGGATCCTAGTATACGTGTATTTTTCATCGTTCCTTCAAATATAAGGTTATATCCCTCTTGCATGGTTACTTCAAATAAATCACTAGTCCAAGTATTGCTTTCTTGGTCTGTTATTTTAGTATATAACTCTGGATAAAGTTTGGCAATTTCACTACTTTGTGGATGGAATGGTTTTAAGTCATCGCTATTGATCACAACTACATTTCCATCCTCAAATTGACTCTTGGAATAACCAATCATTCCTGTTTTTCCTGCTCCTGTTTGCCCACCAATAATAACTGCTTTTGGATGCTTTACTGGAATTGGATCTGTTAGCCAAATTCTTTTGATGTCTTCAAAAATTTGATCATGTCTTTCTTGCGAAAGTTTATATTTTGCTTTAATTTCAGCTTCTTCTTGTTCTGTATATTGTTTCATTTTACGACTCCTTGTACTCTTGTTTTATTTCTGGTCCATAAGTTTGAATAACTTTGTCTAATGCTCTTTCATCACAGCAATATACAAGACTTTTATCTCGAATTAAGTCTTGCATTACTTCTGACTCTACACCATATCCATTTCGAGATTCCATTGCTATTTTCGTTGATATGATATCTAATGCGAGTTCTAATTTTGTATTTAAATTCATATCTTCCTCCTATTATAACAAGATTAACAATTTTAATAAAAAGTATGCAAATGGTGCAATGAATATCACACTATCAAAACGATCTAACATTCCACCATGCCCTGGAATTAAATTGGAAAAATCCTTAATTCCAGTATAACGTTTAATACTAGATGCTGCTAAATCTCCAATTTGCCCAACAATGCTTAGAATTAATCCAATTATTGCTACATAGAAATAGTTAAATCCCAAATGCCATAATTGGTTACAAACTATGGTGTAAAGCAGGCAGGCTAAAATTCCGCCTATAGTTCCACCTATGGTTCCTTCAACTGTTTTATTTGGGCTAATTTTCAAGTATTTGTGCTTTCCAAAATTTTTACCGATCACATACGCCATTACATCAGTTCCCCATGCTGCCCACATAACATACCAAATTAGAAACTTTCCATTTTGCATTTCACGAATGATTGGTAAAAACATAACGAATAGGACGATATATGCAATTCCAAAAAGTGTAATAGCAATATCATTAATGGTTACTTTTAAGTTGGTGCTAATCACATTGGTAAATAAGACAAGGATGGAAATTGGCAAAATTGCTCCGATTGCAAATAGTGCTGTTTCCATTGGGATAATATGTATGCCTGCAATTAAAGCAGCAGCAAAGTATCCAATCCATTCGAGTGGGTTTGCTTTTCCACTGGTGCGAAAAGCCTTAAAGTATTCGTGTAAACACATCATTGCCATAAAGCAAAATGTGATATCTACAATATATTTATTCCCCCATATTAAGATAATTCCAACAACTGGTAAGATAACCGTTGCAGATGCTACTCGTTTTATATCCATAATTTCTTTCCCTTCGACTGATTTTATTTTCCACCAAATTTACGATTTCTTTGTTTGTATGTTTCAATCGCTTCTAGTAAGTCTTCCTCCTCAAATTCTGGCCACATTTTAGGTGAAACTACAAATTCGGAATAGACTAATTGCCATGGCAAAAAATTGCTGGTTCGTAGTTCTCCACTGGTACGAATGAGCAAATCTGGGTCTGGCTGTCCTTTCGTATATAGATGGTCTTCAATAACTGCTTCGGAAATATCTTCTGGCTTTAGATTTCCGGCCTTTACTTCTTCTGCAATCTGTTTAACTGCTTGTGTAATTTCTGCTCTTCCCCCATAGTTAAAAGCAATATTGAAGGTCAGTCCTGTATTGTTTTTCGTTCGTTCAATGACATCTAAAATTCTACGATGTAAATTTCCTGGTAATGCCCCAATATTTCCCAAGAATTTCACGCGAATATTTTCGTCATCTGCCCTTTTACTGAAATCGGTTAAATAGTTGGAAAGAAGAGTCATAATTGCCCCAACCTCTTCTTCCGTCCTTTTCCAATTTTCTGTTGAAAAAGCATAAACGGTTAAATGTTTAATTCCAATTTTATTTGAAAAGTGTAAAATCTTTTCTAAGGTATTGGCTCCTTCTTTGTGTCCAAGACTCGGAAGCATATTTTTTGCCTTTGCCCATCTACGATTGCCATCCATAATGATAGCAATATGAGCAGGAAATCCGTCTGTATCTATTTTTCTTCCTTGTATCTCTATCATTTTCCCCACCTTTATAAAGACATAACTTCTTTTTCTTTATTCTCTAGTAATTTGTCAATTTCCTCTACCTTTTTATCAGTAATTTTTTGGATTTGGTCCTCTGCTGCTTTTAGGTCATCTTCGGTAATGGTTGCTTCTTTTTGCATTTTACGGAACTCATCAATTCCATCACGACGAATAGCGCGAATAGCCACTTTGGACTCTTCTCCCATTTTACGAATATCTTTTACTAATTCTTTTCTTCTTTCTTCATTTAGTTCTGGGAAGGCTAAACGAATTACTTTTCCGTCATTGTTTGGTGTGATTCCAATATCTGACGCTAAAATTGCTCTTTCAATATCTTTTAATACACTCATATCCCATGGTTGAATTACAATCAAACGAGCCTCTGGCACGGAAATACCTGCTACTTGGTTGATTGGTGTTGGTGTTCCATAATATTCTACCATCACTTTATTTAGAATAGCAGGATTTGCTCTTCCTGCACGAATTTCAGATAAATTTTCCTGAAATACGCTCACTGTTTTATCCATCTTATTTTCAATTTCTGTATAATCCATATTTATTTTTTCCTTTCCTTTTTATTCTTTTACTAGGGTTCCAATTTTTTCGCCTTTTACAATGCGAATGATATTATCTGGGTCGTCAATTCCAAAAACGACAAGAGGAATATTATTATCTCGGCAAAGACTAATGGCTGTCGAGTCCATTACTTTCAAGTTTTTGTTTAGAATATCTAAATAGGTAATTTCATCAAATCTTTCTGCATTTGGATCCACCTTTGGATCTGCGGAGTATACCGCATCAATGGTTTTTCCAACTAAGATTGCATCTGCTTCAATTTCTGCTGCACGTAGTGCTGCTGCTGTGTCTGTTGTAAAATATGGGTTGCCTGTTCCACAAGAGAAAATAACTACTCTGCCTTTTTCTAAGTGTTTCCATGCTTTTCTTTTGATATATGGCTCTGCTACTTCTCGCATTTCGATAGCAGTTTGTAGTCTAGTGTAAATACCTCTTGCTTCTAGCGTATCTTGTAATGCTAAACCATTCATTGCGGTTGCTAACATTCCCATATAGTCAGAGGTGGTTCTTTCCATATCTTGTCCAAATCTTCCTCTCCAGAAGTTTCCTCCGCCTACTACAATTCCTACTTCGACACCTAAGTCGATTAGTTCTTTTACTTTATCGCAGATGACACCAATGGTTGTTGGGTCAATTCCTGTCTTCTTCTCTCCTGCAAGTGCTTCTCCACTTAATTTCAAAAGAACTCTCTTGTACTTTAATTCTGCCAAATTTAACACTCTCCTTACTTTGCTATATTCTTTTGCTATTCTATCATACAATGAATAAAAAAAGTATAGTTTTTTCTACTTTTTTTCGAGAATTTTTTGTGGAATTTTTTTATTTTTTCCATCGAAAAAGCACTTCAAATCTGAAGTGCCATTTTGGTTTAATCTTCTAAGTGGTCTATTGCGTATTGTGCCTCTGCTTTTGTAAAGTTTTCGCCATGTCTAGAAATTAACTGTTGGTAGATTGCTTCTCGAGACATATTCATTGTATTTTGATAAAATTTTGCTTTTGCCAAAGCATTTGCATTCCAATCTACTTCCAACCTATCTGCTGCATATTGTGCTGCACTTTCCGAAAAATTCCCATCATCCTTTGCTGTTAATCGAGTAAAAATTCTTTTTTTCGATAAGTGCATTTTACTTGTATAAAATTCTGCTTTTTTTAATGCCTCTTTGTATTCCGTTGGCACTTTTCCAAGTGAATAGACTACTGTTATTTCTCCTCCCTCAACCATTTTGGTATTTGCTTCTGGTTCTTGCCTTACGAAAGAACCTTCCGATATTTCATCTGAATATTCTTCTTTTATTTCACATTTTACTTTATTTTGCTCACACCATCTTTGGATTGTTTCTTTTCCCATCTTGTTAAAGTTTACTACTAAAATCTCTTCTCTATCTGTGCTTGCATATATTGGGATAACTTCATATATTGCTGATTTTTTCTCTGCTTCTCTGTCTGGATCCTTGCTCCCGCTTAGTACCAAAAGAAACATTGCAAATGGAATAAAAAATCCAATGATGCATAAAACTAATCCTGTTATAGCCACATTTTGCATTTCTTTTTTTTGTTCATTTGAAAGTGAAATACTTGCTAGGATAACGCCTATTATTGCTGTTATGCCATTGGCATGTGGTGTAAAAATCGTTATTACTCCAAGTAGGAATGCTACAATTGCCATAGAAATCTCCTTTTTCTTTTAGTATATAGCCAAATTCAATCGATTTCAATAAATTTTTTCAATTTATCAACTACTTTTGTTTCTGTTTCATAAATATTTTTTGGGCTTTTAGTTACACTAAATTTTAGAGAATTTTGAGATAAGGATGTATCCCGTATGAACCAAATTATATTTCCACAAATTCCAGAAGAATCACCGAAAATAACGACTTCCAAAAAACAAAAAGCAAAAACCAAATTACGTTTGTATCAAACGCAACTATATTTTGCTTCTGGTTTACTTGTTTTGTTGTTTCTCGTTTTTCTAGGGTTTCGCTTTTACCAAAGTAGCCAAGAAAACTATTCGCAAGTGCTGTTGGACCAATATCATGTTTCCACCTTATATGCGAATACAGAGAACGTAACTCGTCTTTCTACTACTGCCGAAGCACAACCCACACCTTTTATTATTGGGATGTTGCAAATTGACGCTATCAAACTAAATTATCCCATCCTTTCTGAAAGCACAAGTGAACTTTTAACCATGTCGCCTTGTCGTTTTGCTGGACCTATGCCAAATGAGGTAGGAAATCTCTGCATTGCAGGGCATAATTATGCAGATAATCGCTTTTTTGGACGATTGGACGAATTATCTTATGACGATGTTGTCAAGGTCTTTGATTTATCTGGTCATATGGAAGAATATGTGGTATCTGCTATGGCAAGAATTTCTGCCAGTGATACTCGTTGTGCGGGGCAAGATACTGGTGGCAAGAAAATGGTTACTTTACTTACTTGCAATAATTTAAGTACCACAAGACTTGCTGTTCAATGTATACAAAAATAGTCAGACGATTGTCTGACTATTTTGCTGTTATATTTATATAGATCCCTGTTCCAATAAGTAATTGGGCTAGGTATTCCACATCTAAGTTATTATAGGCTATTGTAATTTCTGATTTTGAAATATGCATAAATTGCTGCGATTACACATACAGCCATTAAAATAATAATTGGGTAATCTTCTACACCTGTTTTTGGTAAATCTGTGTTGGTATAAGTGCTAATATTATTTTTGGTATTGTTGATTGTATTATTTGAAACAACTGGTGCTGTAAAGTTATTGGTTGCTGTATTAGTAGTGTTGTTTTGTACTCCTACTCCATTGATGCTTGGAATATTGCTAGCATCTGTTGCTTGGTTTAATGTATTGTTACCAGTTGGTCTCATAATATCAATACTGCCAGCATAAGTATTACTTGCAAATGCAATTACAATAATTGATAAAGCAAAAGCGACTAATAATATTTTTCTTGTTCCATTCTTTAACATATTCAACTCTCCCTTTTCTTTTGAAAACTTCTTCCTTATTTATTATTCTTTTTTTCGTGTAATTTATTCTGATTTTTGGATATTACACTACAATCTTATTCTATTTTAATCTCATTTTCAAGGTTTGTCAATACTTTTCTCAATAATTTCCAATTTTTTGCGATATTTTTTCTTATACATTAAAACGGAATAAAACAATATCGCCATCCTTCATGATATATTCTTTTCCTTCCGCTCGTACCAAGCCTTTTTCCTTGGCTGCTACCATACTTCCTTCTTTCATCAAATCTTCATAAGCAATCACTTCTGCTTTAATAAATCCTCTTTCGATATCAGAATGGATTTTTCCTGCTGCTTGTGGTGCTTTCGTTCCGTTTTTGATGGTCCATGCTCGTACTTCTGGCTCTCCTGCTGTTAAGAAAGAAATTAGTCCAAGCAAACGATAACTTGCCTTTACTACAACATCTAGTCCGCTTTCTTTTAAGCCTAATGCTTCTAGCATTTCTTGCTTATCCTCACCAAATAATGTGCTTAGTTCTTCTTCTATCTTCACACAAAGAGGGATAACCTCTGCATTTTCTTGTTTTGCATATTCGCGAACTTGTTTTACCATTTCATTTTCTTCCTTGCCAAGTTCTGCTTCTGCAATATTGGCAATGTATAACACTGGTTTCATAGTAAGTAGGAACGCATCATGAATTAGCACATTTTCTTCATCTGTTAATTCGGCTGTTCTTGCTGGTTTTCCTTGTTCCAATGCTATTTTTATTTTTTCTAACACATCAATTTCTTCTTGATATTTTTTATCTGCCTTCAAATTCTTTTTCGCACGTTCTAGTCTTTTCTCCACTGTTTCTAAATCTGCTAATGCTAACTCAAAATTGATAGTTTCGATATCTCGGATTGGATTAATATTTCCATCTACGTGTACAATGTTCGAGTCTTCAAAGCAACGAACTACCTGTGCAATGCTATCTACTTCGCGGATATGGGATAGAAACTTGTTTCCAAGACCTTCGCCTTTGCTAGCACCTTTTACCAGACCTGCAATATCTACAAATTCAATCACTGCATGTGTTGTCTTTTCTGGATGATACATTTCTGTTAATCGGTCCAATCTTTCATCTGGTACAGCAACTACACCGACATTTGGTTCGATTGTGCAAAATGGATAATTGGCACATTCAGCGCCTGCCTTTGTGATTGCATTAAACATAGTACTTTTTCCGACGTTTGGGAGTCCCACTATTCCTATTTTCATTTTTTACCTCTCTTATTTTTAGCAATAATCGCCTATAGTATAGCATATCTTTTTAATTTTGTGTTCAATTTTTGAAAAATTTTATAAAATCTTTCTCTTTTCTATTTTGTCGAATTATAGTATAATCTCATTAATTGAAAAAAACAAGGAGAAATGAACTGTGAAACGCTTACTAAAGATTAGTTTTGATTTAGCCCTTTTATCTTTTATACCAGTGCTTTCTTGGTTTTGTCTAGGGCTCATAATTGACCGTAATTTAATCAATATTTTTACCCTAACTTATCCGCTTCAATTTATTTACTATATTCTAAAATCTGTTTTTTCAACAGGTGCCAATATTAGTAAGGAAAAAGATAAAAACGAGTATGCTGTTATGTCTGGTTTCGTGGTTGGAACTTTTATGGCAGCTCTTCTTTATGGTATCCTTTTATTCCAAATTGACTCCTATATTACGTTTATGAATATGGACCTTTCGACTTACAAAACCTTTGCAATTTATTCGGTTATTCAGCTATTTATTCAGTTAATTTTTGCGTTTATTTTGGATAAATTATATTACGAAGAAAAAAATACACTTGCCAATCGTTACTCGCTCACCTTCAACCTTTTGAACTTCGCTGTTTTGATTGTTACTTCTTTGCTAACGAAAAATCAAGTGGTGATTGTTGCAATTACGCTATCTGCGATAGCTCTTTATACCATTTACGTTGTTTGTAAATCTTGGCAAAAATTTCACTTTCGCCTCAATCTCTTGCATTGTATTCGTTATGACTCGGTAGAACTTTTTAACAACATTGCTTTTTTCTTAATCTTTTTGTTTGGACTTAGCAATGCTTTAGAATTTGGTCCAGAATATGCTCTCGCCTTGACCTTTATTGCTCTCATTACGGATACACAATGGGATACTTTTGACGCAATTACGGTTACAGCCAAAATTGACCTAAGCAAAAATCGCTTTAACTATGCGGAACATCGCAAGCAGGCTTACCAGTTACTTGGTATTCTGTTTGGTTCTACTTTGCTTATGTTTGGTTGCCTTTACTGGTTCTATGATTTAGACTTGAAGATTACACTCATTTATCTTGCCTTTGAAATTGTCAACTTCTTGATTTACCCGCTTTATAAAATCAAGACCTGTTATCTACAACTGGAGTGGTCTGCTATGAAGACGACTAGCAATAAGATTGTAGCGTCTTTGCTTCGTATGGGTATGTCTTTCTTGCATACACCTTTTTGCACAGGGATTGGACAAGTGCTCTCCTCCATTTATCAGTTTGTATCGGTTAATTACTTATTTTATAAACATCATACCATTCAGTCAGATGGTACAATTCAGAAAGTAGAAATAAACTAAGCCTAAAAGGTTCTAGGCTTAGTTTATATATGTTGACCATCTTTCCATTATTTCTATATCTTCTATTTTGTTAATTGCAAAACACTTTTTGCCTAAATCTTTAATGGGTGCTCCCAAGTGAAACATCTCTTTTTCGTCTATTATAATAAATCTATCATGAAATTTATTTGTTTTTGCTATCTTAAGAATTGGATATTCTTTGTTAGATTTTTTAATATCTAATACTCCAATGTCACTTTTATCCGATGTTAGAATAGTAACTTCTACATTCGATTTCTTTTTTGTCAACATTTTCAAAACATTATCATCAATATAATTGTCTATTATCAAAATCTTTTTATTGGCTTTTTTTATCATATCTACAATAATGCTATAAGCGTCATAAATTTGACCCTCAAAAAATATTCTCTGCTTGATATTTTCTTCTAACTGAAATTGATTAAAAAGTTCCTCAATTTTTTTGTCATGTTCTAGCAGTTTATATTCCACTTTTGTTAATCTTTCAAATACTTGTCCATTTTCCATTAAAAACTTGCGCATTTCTACAAATGCTCTCATTATATTAACACTAACTTTTACCGCAATTTCATTTTTCAGTATTCCAGATAACATTGAAATTCCTTGTTCTGTAAAAACATATGGTAGGTATTTTCTTGTTACTTCTCCATTGTTGGCTTTCTTTTTTAAGGTTCCAATTTGGAACCTTAAATCTTGGAATTCCATTTCGGTTAATTGAAAACAAAAATCTTCTGGAAATCTCTCTAAATTTCTTTTTACTGCTTTGTTAATATTTTTTGTAGTGTATTGATATAACATTGCCACATCACTGTCTAGCATAACTTGTTTTCCTCGAATGGTATAAATCAAGTTTTTTATCTCTTCTTTTTGAATTCTCCTTTCTCCATAAGTTCTTCTCCTTTACATCATTTATATTTCAGAACATTCGTTTGTATTTGTCAAGACTTATATTTCTTTTTGTTTTTCAAAAAAAGAAACCTATGAATATTTACTATTCATAAGTTTCTTTTGATGGAGCTTCCAGCCAGAATTGAACTGGCGACCTCAGCCTTACCATGGCTGCGCTCTACCTACTGAGCTATAGAAGCAAGTTTCTACATAACGATAATAATCATACCATTTTTTTGCTGTACCGTCAACATATTTTTTGAAAAAATTACAATAGGCTACGAAAATAGCCTATTGTTCATCCTCTATATTTTTCATTGCCTTTTTACGAATTCTTTGAATTGCATTATCTATGGACTTTACAGGCGTATCTAATTTTTCTGCAATTTCTACATAGGACTCCCCATTCATATAGCGGTTTAACACTTGCTTTTCAAACCCACTTAGGTGCTTGTCCATTGTTGCCTCTATTCTCTCGTAGTATTCCTTTTTGGTAATGGTATCGAGCGGATCCTCTTGGGTTGAATTTAGGATTTCCAATAAAGATTTATCGTCTTCGTCATTTTCCGTATTGGTATTATTCAAAGATAAGTAAGAATTTAATGGAATGTGCTTTTGGCGATTAGAAGATTTAATAGCCGTAATGAGTTGTCTTTCAATACATAAGTTGGCAAACGACTTAAAGGAATTTTGCTTATCTCCTTCAAAGTTCTTAATTGCCTTAAACAAGCCAATTAGTCCCTCTTGGACAATATCTTCTCTTTCTGCTCCAATGATATAGTAACGACTTACTTTCATTTGGACAAGGTCTTTGTATTTCACAATCAAATACTCAAGGGCATTCTTGTCCCCGTCTTTAATAACACGAACAATCTCTTCATCGCTTAATTCTTCGTAATTTTGATTATTTACTCTTGAAAATAGCATTCCATTGTTTTCCATGCGCTCTGAATGTTCCTCCTAGATGTATTTTACCTATCTTGATTTGTATTATATTCTACCAAATCCGCTAGTGTCAAGACTAAAATCACGAATTATTTGATAAAATCTTCTTTTTATGCTATGATGAGGAAAAAAATAAGAAAAAGGATAACATAATATGATATTTGATGGAATTTGTTTGCGCAAAATTGTCGCAGAACTTCATACTTGTTTAATCGATGGTAAAGTGAATAAGGTGTTTGCTCCTACCAAAAATGAGATACTGCTTAGTATCTATTCCCACGGTACACAATATGCGCTCCTTGCCTCTATCGCTTCGGACAATTACCACTTAAATTTAACTACAACCAGTAAACCAAACCCACTCAAGGCAAGTAATTTTTGCATGCTTCTTCGTAAGCATTTGATTGGTTTTCGTATTACCAAAATCAAAATGCGTGGTTTAGAACGTATTGTTTTTATCCATTTGGCTGGGTATAACGAAATGAACGACCCTTCTCAAAAGATTTTGGTTATTGAACTGATGGGAAAGCATTCCAATATCTTACTGCTAACGGAAAAAGGAACCATTATTGACTCACTCCGTCATTTGGATATTGACTCTGGTGCTACTCGAGATTTACTTCCAGCCCATCCGTATGAAATGCCAGAAAACACCAAAGTAGACTTTGAGCAATTTGCTACTGAGCAAGATTTCCTAGTATATTGTAAGCCTTTATCTGCACAAAATTTGACCCAACTACTTGCTAATCACTTAATTGGCATTAGTAAAAATTATGTCGAAACCTTTTTGGAAACGCAAAATCGTACAAATGAGGTATCCGAAGAAAATCTTTCTGCTTTTTATCAATCTTTCCGTAATGACTTAGCAGAAATTCACAAAACACAGGAAAGCACTACTCCAATTCATACTTGGAACTTTGCTTGCGACGATTTCTATTCTCAAAAAGAAGAAAAGCGGACTTTACAACACATTTCGTCTAAGCCTTGTCCGTCTTGTTTCAGACGATTTGAAAAAAGTGCATAAGAAATTAGACCACATTGAGGAAAAGTTGAAAGAATGTAATGAGATGGAACAATACAAACTTTATGGCGAACTACTAACCGCAAACTTGTATCAGTTTTCCAACAAAGAGGTACGTTTATCCGAAGTTACTCTCTCAAACTACTACAATAATCAAGAGATTATCATTCCGCTTGAGGACAGATATTCTTTAGCAGATAATGCGAAAAGATATTTTAAGAAATATAACAAATTGAAAAATGCTTTTGAAATTGTTTCCAAGCAAAAACGAGAAGCCTTACAGGAAATTGAGTACTTAGGCAGTATTTTATATGAATTGGAAACAGCCTCTACTTTGAAAGATTTAGAACATATTCACGAAGAGATTTCCAAAAACCTAGTATCCCAATCCCATAAGACAGCTGAGTCGAAATATACCGTAAAGCAGACGAAAACGCCCGAATTTCTTACTTTTACCATTGATGGGTATACGGTACTTGTTGGAAAGAATAACTTGCAAAATGACCAACTCACGTTGAAAATAGCAAGAAAGACAGATTACTGGTTCCACACAAAAGATATTCATGGAAGCCACGTTATCTTAAAGGTAAATAATGGCAATCCAGAACCTAGTCCAGATACTTGTGTGAAATGTGCCAAACTTGCAGCAAAATATAGCAAGGCAAGATATTCTTCTACCGTTCCAGTCGATTACACCCAAGTTAAATATGTAAAAAAACCTTCTGGTGCCAAACCTGGTATGGTTATCTATACCAATTACAAAACCATCCATGTTACAAACGAAATAAGCAAAACAGATTAACCTCTGCTTTGCTTATTTTTATTCAATTCTATCTTTTTGTGCTTTCTTCACTAAATCTGAACTAGACGCTCTTGTAACCGAACGATAGCCAAATTTCTTTTTTAGGTCGTCCACTACTCGGTCTATCTTTTCATTTTTTTCAGAACTTGGATTAGAAAAGAAACTCAGTTGTACTTCGTCCTTTTGCACTAGTCCATCTACTCTCACACCAACTAATCGAATAGGCTCTTTTTGATACATTTGCAAAAAAAGTTCTTTTGCTGTTTCGTAGATTTCTGTTGTGTTCGATGTTGCTTGATACAATTTCTTTTGGTGGGAATAGGTTACAAAATCTTTTGTTTTCAGTTGAACGTTCACAACCGTTGCTAGCATATTGTGAGCACGCAAGCGGTAAGTTACTTGTTCTGTTAAAGCAAGTAATACTTCTTCTAACTTGTCTATATCTGCCACATCCATTGGAAGTGTAGTTGAGTTGCCTATTCCTTTTGGTACTTCTTCTTTTTCATTTACTTCGGTGTCGTCTATCCCATTGGCGTATTCCCAGAGCATTTTTCCAAACTTGCCAAATTTACGAATGAGTAATTGTTCGTCTGTATGTGCTAAATCTCCAATCGTCTGAATTTTCATGTTATATAACTTTGGTACAGTTCTTCTTCCTAGCATAAATAGTTCTTTGATTGGTAACGGCCACATCTTTTTTTCAATTTCTTCGGTGTATAGCGTATGGATTTTATCTGGCTTGCTAAAATCTGAAGCCATTTTGGCCAGCAATTTATTTGGGGCTATTCCAATATTTACGGTAAAGCCTAGTTCCTTTTTGACACGGCTGCTGATTTCTTGTGCAATCTCCATGATATCTCGTTTTATACGATGGGCAGTCATATCTAAAAAGCATTCATCGATACTAAATCTCTCTATCTTGTCTGTATATTCTAAAAATAGCTGATACAATCGATTGGAATATTTTTTGTATACTAAATAATTGGATGGAAATGTACGTACACCTGGACATTTCTTTCTTGCTTGGTACAATGGCTCGCCAGTTACAATGCCAAATTCTTTTGCTTTTTGGCTTTTGGCAAGTACAACTCCGGCTCTTCTCGACTCGTCCCCTCCAATTACAGCAGGAATTGTACGAATATCTAATTCGCCACCATTCTTTAGCATTTCAATGGCAGTCCAACTTAAAAAGGCATTATTTACGTCAATGTGTAAAATGTATCTTTCCATACCATCATCTCCAAGGATATTATAGAACTTGTGTTCGTGATTGTCAAGTAAAAGAAAGAACTTACACAAAAATATGTAAGTTCTTATCATTTATTCAATTAAAGTTATTCTTGCTTGTCCATTGCCACTTCTTTGTCCAGCAGTAGTAGAAGCATCTGTTAAATAGTATTTACTATCTAACAAGCAACCATTTGGATATTGCGAAGCAGTGGCAGACGTGTAAACGTAGCCCGAGCCACCTCCGCCGCCCGCTCCCACTCCCTTCCCCGAACTGCCCCCGTACCACCCTCCGCCGCCTGCAGATGCTTCCATCCCATCGACTCCACCCTGTGAACCTCCATAACCAAATCCTCCACCAACTGAGGAGCCACCACTCGGTTTCCCCCCACTAGTGGCACTGCCTCCCATTCCGCCATCATAACCACTGTACGACGCCATACCACCCCCGCCCGCAGTTCCTCCTCCGCTCCCACCGCCAGCGTTTTTACCCCCGGTACCGACGTATCTCCCTCCTCCTCCGCCACCTCCAGCTACTATTATTCTGGCAAATAAAGAGTTACTTCCTAAACGTATGTCTGACCCTCCACCCCCAGTCGCCTTATAATCACGTGTACCAGCTCCGGAAATACCGCCTCCCCCGTTGAATCCACCATTCCCAAAACTTCCAGTCCCTACTCCAACACCTTGTCCACCACAATATATAAACACCTCAGTAGGAGAACTTAATGAAACACTTCCTACCGAATACCCTCCCAAACCTCCAACTCCCATACTTGTTCCTCCTTGCGCTCCCCATACTTCTAACTTATATTTTCCTGCATCTAGCGTAATTTGTTGTGCACTTCCTGTATAGGCAAAATCTCTCTTTCCTCCTGAATAAGTAGATAATGTTTTCTCACTACTTACATTTCCTGCTTTATCTTTTGCTATTACCCTCAGTGTATATCCTGTTAAATCTGTTAATCCTGTATATTGATAGGTATTACTTACTTGTATTGCTTTACTGCTACTTGCTAAGTAGTATTGATATCCTGTTGGTAATGTTGTTGCTCCTCCACTTGTTACATCTGCTACTTCCACCTTCACATTGATTGTGCTTCCTGTTCTTGCTGTCCTTGTAATTGTTACATCTGTTGGTGAGGTTATATCTCTTGTTACTTCTACGGTGTTTGTTGTTACGAGTTTTCCTTCTTTGTTATAGTTATGTACCTTTACTGTCCAATTTCCATCCGCTTGTAACTGGATTGTTCTTGTTTCTTTATCTCCTAATTGGTATTCGTCGCTAAGTTGTTGTCCTTCTGTTACACTATTTCCTGCTATACTTCCTACTTTATCCACTGTTCCTATTACTTGATACGTTGTCTTCATAATATCTACATTGTTACTATCTTGTCCTCGGAAGGTTAATTCTGTGCTTTCTGCTCTACTATATTGTCTACTTCCTTCTTTTCCATCATTTACCTTTTCTCCTATGGTTGCTCTGCTTATCCACAGTGATGGTTTTGCTATGACATCTGTTATCGCTATATTTCCAGCTTGGTCTGTTACCATCACATACATATCATAGGTCTTTTGTTGGTTTAGTCCCGTATATAACTTTTCTGCATTTCCTGTTGGATCA
>Ga0137297_10434_pt1 | contig 31578 bp, 28 predicted proteins | sample RamsorincwithD2O_FD_97191 | JGI IMG/M metagenome (GOLD analysis project Ga0137297, IMG submission 97191) | Mouse cecal microbial communities from Vienna, Austria - Mucin amended with D2O | ecosystem: Host-associated > Mammals > Digestive system > Large intestine > Cecum | place: Austria: Vienna...
TGGAAAGCTATGAGACGGCCAAAAGGGCTATTGACGCTTCTTTGGAAAAGTCAGGTCTGGAATACTTAGATCTCTACCTTCTGCACCAGGCCATGAAGGATTATTTCAGCGCCTGGAGGGCCATGGAGGATGCTTACAGGGAGGGCAAATTAAAGGCTATTGGAGTGTCCAATTTTTATCCCCATGTGCTGACTAACTTCTGCGAGACCGTGAAGATCAGGCCTATGGTCAACCAGGTAGAGCTGCACCCTTATTACACCCAGGAGAAGGCTTTGGAGACCATGGCCTACTATGACGTGGTGCCGGAAGCCTGGGCGCCTCTTGGAGGAGGGCGCTATAAGCCTTTTGAGAATGAGATGTTAAAGGAGATCGGGGCGGCCCACGCAAAGACCGTAGGCCAGGTGATCCTGCGGTGGAATGTGCAGAGAGGCGTGGTGGTCATCCCCAAGTCCACTCATAAGGAGCGCATAGAGGAGAACTTCGACATCTGGGATTTTACCTTGAGTGAAGAGGAGATGGAGCGAATCTTTTCTCTGGACATGGGATACGTGGGTACGGCGGTGAAACATTTTGATCCGGAATTTGTCCGTATGTGCAACGGGAGGAAGATCCATGACTGATACAGGCATTGTTTTAAACAACAGGGTCACAATGCCCCGGCTGGGCTTTGGGACCATCGGCCAGACCGGAAGCCAGATTGTGGAGAATGTGGCGTTTGCCTTAAACCACGGCTATGACCTGATTGATACGGCCAACCGCTACGGCAACGAGGCGGAAGTGGGGGAGGGCTTAAAGAGATCGGGACGGAAACGGGAGGAATATTTTCTGGAGACGAAACTGGGGCCGACGTTGTATGAACAGGATCACGCTGTTGACGACACGCTGAAAAGGCTCCAGGTGGATTACATCGACCTGATGATCCTGCACCATCCGGTGAACAACTACGGGTATGCCTACAAAATGCTGGAGAAAGCTTACAGGGAGGGCAAATTGAGAGCCATCGGCCTGTCAAACTTTCCTGTGGAAAAGATAGAAGAAATCCTGGAACAGTGTGAGGTAAGGCCCATGGTCATGCAGGCGGAATGCCACCCGTACTATCCGGCGGAGCAGGTGAAGCCTTTTCTTGACGAAAACGGCATTGTGCTGCAGTCCTGGTTTCCCTTAGGGCATGGCAACGCGGATATGCTTGGGGACCCGGTGTTTCTGGCGCTGGCTGACAAGTACAAAAAGTCGCCGGCCCAGATTATCCTGCGGTGGCATATTCAGATGGGACTGGGAGCGGTTCCGGGCAGCAGGTCTAAGGAACATATAGAGGAAAACGGGAATCTGTTTGATTTCGCGCTCCTGAAGGAGGAGATGGAACAGATTGCCGGCGTCAACAAACACAGGCCGTTCTATCAGGTGACGGCGGAGTCCCTGGAGAGAATGGCAACGACAAAATGCAGGTTTGAAGAGGAATGAGAAAATTGCCGGAGTAAATCCTACAGCGAGGCGAACAGCGCCGAGAATTCTTTCTTTTTATCATTCCTGCACACAAGATAATAGGTCACGGATGCCTCCTCGTCTGAGATGGGGACTGTCACACGGCCGGAGGCTGTTTCAATGTATTTTTCCGAGAGATCCGTGATAAAGGAAGGCAGGGTGGAAGACTCCACCAGTTCGTTGAAACTGAAACGGTCATACTGGGTGAGAAAACGGGAATCCGGCATTTTTTCCCTGTGGAGAAGGTCCCAGAAACCGATGTCAGACATGAGGAGCATATTTTCTCCGTTCATCTCCTGAAAGGACAGGCTCTTTCGCCTGGCGTACTTGTGGCCTTTGGGCAGGGAGAAGGAGAGCTTCTCCCTGCCGCATTCTTTTACATAATAGAGGCCGTCCTTAGGCTGTCTATGGACCACTGCCAGATGGTACACGTGATTTTCCAGGTCTTTTAACAGCCGCTCTTCGTCCTTCAGTTCGGTCTGCAGGGTCATATGGGGATAAAGGTTGGAGATCAGCGGTGTAAGGAGCCAGGCCGGGGCGGGAGCGCACAGACCCAGAGTGATGGTGCGGTTCCTTCTGTCATAGTCTCTGGCCTTTGCCACCAGCAGGTCCGCGTCTTCCAGAAGTTTCTTTGTAAGCTCCAGCACATACATTCCGTTTTCATTCAGTTCCAGCCTGTTTTTCTGGCGCAGAAAGAGGGCGATGCCCAAATCTTCCTCCAGCTTTTTCATATTGCGGCTTAAGGCGGGTTGGGAGAGATGGAGCGTTTCGGAGGCTTCCGACAGTGTTCCGGCCTTTGCGAAGGCCAGGAACTGCCGAAGTTCATAGAGTTCGATCATGGCAGGTCCTTTCAGTATAAATAGAATTTATAATTGTATTCCTTATCGACATTGTACTTTATTGGAAATATCCGTTATAATACCAACAGAGGCAAAGGAAAATGGTATGAGAGCAACGAATCAAAGTATCAGTTATGATCATAGCAGAAAGGGACAAGATTTTCAATAGCAAAGGGGCTTTGGGGCGTGAGAATTTATTGACAGATATAGGAGGGAGAAGGATATGGTATTTTATTTTACGGGTACAGGCAACAGCCTGTATGTGGCAAAGCAGTTAGAGGAAAAACGAATCAGTATTCCCCAGGCAATCCATGAGGAGGAACTGGTTTTTGAAGGGGATACCATTGGGGTGGTCTGCCCCCTGTACGGCCATGAGATGCCTGCCATGGTGAAGGAATTTTTGAGGAGAGCCGTGTTTCGGACGGAGTATTTTTACCTGGTCCTGACTTATGGAAAGAGGCATGGGGGAGGGGCGGAGCTTGCCAAAGAGTTTTTGGATTCCTGCCAAAGACAAGCGGATTATATCAACACCATTATGATGGTGGATAATTACCTGCCGGGGTTTGACATGGAGGAGCAGCTGGCCATCAATCCGGAGAAGAAGGTGGAGGAACACATAGAGGCCATCCGGCGGGATATTGCCGCCAGGAAGCGCTTTATACAGCCGGCAACGGAGGAGGACCGGGGATGGCACAGGGCTTTTATAGAGAGAACGGCAGGAGAACCGGAAAAACTCTGGAAAAATCTTTATGAGGTGACCGGGGATTGTATCGGCTGCGGGGTCTGTACCAGAGTCTGTCCCGGGGGCTGTATCCGTGTGGAGAATCAGAAAGCTGTGAATACGGGAGAAAACTGCCAGGTATGCATGGCATGTATCCACCACTGTCCAAAGAATGCTATCCGGCTGACCATTCCGGAAAAGAATCCGGACAAACGTTATCATAACGAATTCATCCGCCTGACGGAGATTGTGGAGGCAAACAATCAGCATAGGGGGTGAAAAATTTTCGGAGTTTAGAAATAGTTTATCAAATTGTTAGACATTTGTTAGGAATATCTGGTAAACTGTTTCTTATTAATACTGCTGAAAGATCAAGAATGCAAAGGAGTGCCTGCCTTATGTATAATCCACAGCTGGACACATTTCTCCATGTGGCGGACGCAGGCAGCTTTAACAAAGCTGCCGAGGAATCCTATATTACCCCTACTGCGGTCATCAAACAGATCAACCTTCTGGAGGCCTCTCTTGGCGTCAAATTATTTGAGAGGACTCACAGGGGGCTGATTTTGACAAAAGCAGGAAAATCCTTGTATCAGGATACGAAATATGTGATTCAGTATTGCCGGGATTCTGTCACAAGAGCGAAGAACGCCATGCAGGAGGATACCAAGGTGATCCGGATCGGCAGTTCCCCCATGACGCCGGCCCAGCTTCTTATGCAGCTGTGGCCTAAGATACAGACCCATTGTCCGGACATGAAATTCCAGATCATTCCGTTTGAGAATACGCCGGAAAACGCCAGGGAGATCCTGGGAAATTTAGGAAAGAACATTGATGTGGTGGGAGGGATTTTTGACGAAACCATGCTGGAGCTGCGGCGCTGCGCGGGATTGGAGCTGTCCCGTGAGCCCTTTTGCTGCGCGGTTTCCATTCACCACAGGCTTGCGGAAAAGGACAGGCTTAAGCCGGAAGACCTGTATGGGGAAAACCTGATGCTTATGCGCCGGGATTGGAGCCATTATGTGGACCGGCTTCGGGACGACATCTGGCAGAACCACAGCCGGATCCATATTGTGGACTTTGATTTTTACAGTATGGAGGCTTTTAACCGATGTGAGAACAGCAATGACGTTCTGCTTGCCATACCGGGATGGGCCAGCGTACATCCGCTTTTGAAGGTGATCCCGGTGGACTGGGAACACAGCATTCCCTTCGGCCTGCTCCATGCTCCCCAGCCTTCCGGGATTGTGAAACAGTTTCTGGAGGCAGTGAAGGCGGCGGTACAGTAATTTGTGTCTGCTTTACAGTACGGCCGGGAACGGAGGCATTCATCTCTGAGCTGAATGCAGGGGGAATGGATTAAGCAAATAAAAAATGATCAGGAAAGGAACCGAATACCGAAAGGTATTTTGGTTCTTTTTTTGTCCGGATTTTCTGAATCAAGTTATAACCATTGGGTATCAGCTGATGAACAAAGGGAGACTTCTCCTCAGGGTCCGCCTTATTTATAATTGATACATAGGTAATGGGGACGCAATAACAGGAAGGAATGGTGAAGGGTGAACAATTTTATTTTTGAAAACGGGACAAAGGTATTTTTCGGGAGAGGCTGTGTGAAAGAATACCTGGCCTGTCTCACAAAGGGATACGGGGATACGGTCATGCTTGCCTATGGAGGCGGTTCGGTCAAAAAGAACGGGGTCTATGATGAAGTGACTGCCATTTTAAATGGGGCGGGAAAAGAGATTGTGGAGTTTCCAGGCATAATGGCCAATGTCACCTATGCCAAAGTCCTGGAAGGAGCGGAAGTTGCCAGAAAACATCATGTGGGGCTGATCCTTGCTGTCGGCGGCGGTTCGGTGATGGACTGCTGCAAAGCAATCTCCATGACTGTCCGGTATGAGGGGAACCTATGGGAAAACTTCTGGGCAAGGCCCGGAATCTTTGACTTTGAGCCTTTGCCTCTTGGGGTGGTGGCTACGGCGGCGGGAAGTGGAAGCGAATGCAATGGAAGATCAGTCATTACCAATGAAGCGTTGATGGTGAAGACCGGGCGAGACTATCCTAAATGTAATCCGAAGTTCGCCCTCATGGACCCGGTTTATACTTACAGCATTCCCCAATTCCAGATGATATGCAACGGATTTGCCGTCCTTTCCCATATCATGGAGAGCTATCTTGGTGGGCCGGATGAGGACAATGTTTCGGACGACCTTGCCGTGGCTCTTATGAAAAACGTGATCCGCAGTCTTCGCAGAGCAGTCAGGAATCCGGAGGACTATACGGCCAGAGGCAATCTGATGTGGGTTGGGGCAATGGCGGAAAACCGAATCATCAGACTGGGAAAGCCCGACCATTTCCAGTGCCGTCAGATGGCGTATCAGCTTGAGGCGTACACGGGATGCAGTCACGGCGCCGGGCTGGCGGTGCTGCTGCCTGTGTACTGCCGCCACATTTATACGAGCGGGCTGGCGAAGTTTAAGCGGTTCGCTGTGGAAGTGTGGGGGATTACGCCTGGGGAAAAGACGGAGGAAGAAATTGCCTGTGCCGGAATTGACGGGCTGGCGGATTTTATCCGGGAGATTGGGTTGCCGACAGACTTGAGGGAATTGGGAGTTGATGAGAATACGGACTTAAGAGCCATTGCCGATTCCAGTGCCATGGTTTCCGGAAGCTGCACAAGATTGACACAAGAGGAAATCCTTAGAATATTCCAGGAGTGTTATGGGGAGGACTGCTGAAAAACGGCTGTTTTCGCATGATTGCCGCAATAGGAGCCCCGTGGTTTATACCGCAAGGTATATACTGGATAACGAATGGTGACTTCTGCGGATCATAAGTATCCTTTATAATAAAGACAGATGAAAAAGAGGAGGAATTTAATTATGAAAGCATTACTTGTAAACGGAAGCCCAAGGAGAAATGGATGTACTTACACGGCGCTGACGGAGCTGGCGAAGACCTTGGAGGCAGAGGGGATTGAGGCGGAGATCGTCCATGTGGGGAATAAAGACATCCGGGGCTGTATTGCCTGCCGGAAATGCCACAGTGAGGGGGAGCAGGGAGGCAAGTGCGTATTTAACGATATCGTCAACGAGATTGCCCCCAAGCTGGCGGAAGCGGACGCCTTTGTCATCGGCTCCCCGGTTTATTTCGCTTCTCCGGCAGGCGGGGCCGTATCTTTTATGGACCGTCTGTTCTTCAGCACCCTGAATATTGACAAGACCATGAAAGTAGGCGCGGCGGTGGTATCCTGTCGGCGTGGAGGCAATACGGCCACTTTTGACATGCTGAATAAATACTTTACCATGTGCGGCATGCCGGTGGCGAGCAGCCAGTACTGGAATATGGTGCATGGCGGGACTCCGGAGGAGGTTTTAAAGGACGAGGAGGGCATGCAGACCATGCGGACGCTGGGACGCAATATGGCGTTTCTCATGAAGAGTATCCGGATGGGCAAGGAAAAATTGGGCCTTCCCCAGAAAGAACAGACGATCTTTACCAGCTTCCACCGTTAGAAAGGGGAGAACAATCAATGAAAACATGGCTGATTACAGGCTGTTCCACCGGTCTTGGGAGAAGTCTTGCCAAAGCGGCGCTGCAAAAAGGCGATAACGTGGTGGTAACAGCAAGGGATACAAAGAAACTGGAGGAGTTTGAGAAGGACTTTCCGCAGACGGCCCTGACCGTCCGCCTTGACGTGACGGATCTTTGTTCGGTCGCGGAGGCGGTTAAGGCGGCAAAAGAGAGGTTTGGCGGGATTGACGTGCTGGTCAATAATGCGGGCTATGGATACCGGGCAGCGGTTGAGGAGGGCGATCCGGAGGATGCCAGGCGTCTGTTTGACACCAATTTCTGGGGGCCCGTGAACCTGATCAAAGCCGTGCTTCCGGATATGAGGGCGAAAAAAAGCGGGGCCGTCATTAATATTTCGTCCATTGCCGCCCTCCGCACGGCGCCTGGGTCCGGTTATTACGCGGCTTCTAAATGCGCGCTGGAGGGAATGACAGAGGGACTTTACCTGGAGACGGCGCCTCTGGGGATTAAGGTTATGATTGTAGAACCGGGAGCTTTCCGCACGGATTTTGCCGGACGCTCCCTTACCCAGTCAAAGACCGCCATCGGCGATTACGGGGAGACGGCGGGAACCAGACGGATTGAGAATGATAAGACCCACGGAACCCAGCCGGGGGACCCGGACAAGGGCGCCGGACTGATCATAGAGGCCATAGAGGCTGAGGATACGCCGCTGCGGCTGCTGTTAGGAAGGGATGCGGTGAAGGTGGCAGGCGCAGTTTTGGATAACCGTAAGAATGAGTATGATAAGTGGCGGGAGTTTAGCAGCCGGTCTGATTTTTAGATGGTATCAAACAAATAAAGTTGATTAAGATTTTTCCCGGCTGAGAGGCCTGGGATTTTAAGGAAAGGCGGATGATAAAAATGGAAAAGAGAACACTGGGAGCCAGCCAGCTGCGTGTCAATCCCGTTGGCCTGGGATGCATGGGATTCAGCCATGCGTCAGGAGATCCTACGGAGAAAAGCGCTGCAGTAAAGACCTTGAGAGAGGCATGTGAGATGGGATATGATTTTTTGGACACAGCCGAGGCTTACACCGGAGTCAGCCCTGACGGCACGGTTTCCTGCAATGAAGAGCTTGTGGGCGAGGCGGTCAAAGGCATTCGGGACAAGGTGGTGATTGCCACAAAGATGGGTGTAAAGCATAATCAGGACCGTTCCTTAAGACTGGACAGCAGCCCGGAAACCATAAGAAAAAGTGTGGAGGAAAGCCTTAGGAAGCTGGGAACGGATTATATAGACCTGTATTATCAGCACCGGATCGATCCCAAAGTGGAGCCGGAAGCAGTGGCCGAGACCATGGGTCTGCTGATCAAAGAGGGAAAGATCCGCTATTGGGGAATTTCGGAGACTACAGAGGAATATCTCCGCAGGGCTCATGCCGTGTGTCCCGTTACAGCCATTGAAAACAGATACTCCATGATGGCAAGATGGCATGAGACGATTTTTCCCGTCTGCGAGGAACTGGATGTTGCCTATGTGGCTTTTTCTCCCATGGCGAACGGATTCCTGACGGGGAAGTACACGCCTGCCACAAAATTTGAGGGGAGCCAGGATTACCGGGCGGCTATGCCTCAGTACACCGAAGAAGGTTACGAAAAGGCGAAGGAGCTTTTGAATATGCTGACAAACATGGCGGAAGAAAAAAAGGCCACCATGGGCCAGCTGTCTCTTGCGTGGATGATCAACAAGAAGCCTTACATCGTTCCGATTCCGGGTTCCCGCAAGATAGAAAGACTGAGAGAGAACTTTGAGGCAGGCAATGTGGTTCTGACGCGGGAAGAGATTGCCATGATTGATTCCAGACTGGATACCATGGAGTTTGACGTATTCGGCGGCCACAGCGCTAAATAAAAAGATGATTGGAGGAATCGCTGATGGATTACATAACTTTAAATAATGGAGTAAAAATGCCTGTGGCAGGGATTGGCACCTTTCTTTTGTCTCCTGACGAGGCGGAAGCTTCCTGCTTAAGCGCTCTTGGATGCGGATACCGTCTCATCGACACGGCCAACGCCTATGTCAATGAGAAGGCCGTAGGCCGGGCCATGAAAAAATCCGGCCTGGCCAGGCAGGAGATCTTTCTGGAGACCAAGCTGTGGCCCACGTTTTACAGCGATGAAAATGCTGTGGACGATACCTTGGAGCGCCTGGGCACGGACTATATTGACCTAATACTTCTTCATCAGCCGGCAGGCTGCTACCTGACCGGTTATCGTCTGCTGGAGAAAGCATACAAGGAGGGAAAGGTAAAAGCCATCGGTTTATCCAACTTTACCGAGGCTCAGATTGAGGAGATTATTGACGCCTGCGAGATCAAACCAGCCGTTCTTCAGACAGAGGTACATCCTTATGCCCAGGCGAAAGAACTTAAAAAGCTTCTTTCCAAGGCAGACATGGCCATTCAGGCATGGTATCCTCTGGGGCATGGGGATAAGGTGCTCCTTGAGGAGCCGGTATTTACCAGCCTGGCAGAAAAATATAAAAAGACCAACGCTCAGATCATTCTGCGCTGGCATGTGCAGGCGGGAAATATCATCATTCCTGGTTCCAAGAATCCGGATCATATTAAGGCCAATCTGGATCTGTTCGACTTTGCGTTGACTAGGGAGGAGATGGCGGAGATTGAGGGCCTGGATCAGGAAAAGCACTATTATACCAGCACCCCGGAGAAGCTGAAGCAGTATGAGACGATGGTTCCGGCAGTGAATGCACAGAAATAAAGGTAGGAGGAAGGCAAATGCGAAGCATTTTTAGGATGCCTTCCGACGACTTGGCAGGTGCCGCAAAGCGGCGCGTGCCGTTACCTTGAAACGAGGAGGAAGGCAAATGGAATATGTAACATTGAGAAACGGCGTAAAAATGCCGATTTTGGGTTATGGTGTGTATCAGGTGACAAAAGAGGACTGTGAGCGGTGTGTTCTGGACGCCCTTCAGGCAGGGTATCGTTCCATTGATACGGCGCAGAGCTATTTTAATGAGGAAGAGGTGGGGAGCGCCATAAAGAAATCCGGGATTCCCAGAGAGGACATCTTCCTGACCAGCAAGGTATGGGTGGAACATTACGGCTATGAAGCGGCGAAAGCGTCTGTTCTTGAATCCATGAGAAAACTTCAGGTAGATTACATAGATCTTATGCTGCTGCACCAGCCTTTTAATGATTACTACGGGGCATACCGGGCTCTGGAAGATCTGTATAAGGAGGGCAGGCTGCGGGCCATCGGCGTTTCCAACTTCTATCCGGACCGTCTGATCGATATTGCTTCTTTCACAGAGATTCCGCCTATGGTGAACCAGGTAGAGACCCATGTGCTGAACCAGCAGACAGAGGCAAAGCAGTGGATGGATAAATATGGGGTTCAGGCCGAGGCATGGGCGCCTTTCGGAGAGGGAAGGGGAGGCTTGTTTGAGAATCCTGTTTTGGCTGAGATCGGCGGAAAATATGGAAAGACTACAGCACAGGTGATGCTGCGGTGGAATATTCAGAGAGGGATTGTCGTACTCCCCAAATCTGTTCACAAAGACAGGATGGAGCAGAATCTCAATGTATTTGACTTTGTGCTGACTGATGAGGATATGGCGAGGATCGGGGCGCTGGATACAAAGACCAGTTCTTTCTTTTCCCATTATGATCCGGGGATGGTGGAGTGGTTTGTAAAAATGGTGGAAGAAAGAAAAAAACAGCATGACAGTTCTAAGGAAAAGAAAAACTGGTAAAGGGGAGGAAAAGCAGTTTCTTTTAAATTGAAAGAAGGAAAGCAGATAGAAGGGGGCGGCCTCTGGCTGCGCTATGTACCTAAAAACAGAAAAACAGAAAGTACAGGAGGTATGGCAGAATGAAACGGATTTGGAAACTGGTACTGGCAATTTGTGTGCTGACAATTGGTATGGCGTCCACTGCTTTTGCGGCGGGATGGACAACCGGGCAGGGAGCAAACAGCTCCAGATGGTGGTATGATCTGGGAAACGGGCAGTACTACGGGACTCCTACATCGGCGGTGGAGTGGCAGTGGCTGGACGGGAACAAGGACGGAATTGCAGAATGCTACGCTTTTGACAGGGAAGGCTGGATGTACGCGGGAACCACTACGCCGGACGGGTATACGGTGAATGGGGACGGGGCATGGACTGTCAACGGTGCGGTACAGACTATGGCGGTAACTGCCGGATACGGCGGAACACGTGCTCAGGCGCAGCAGCCGGGGACAGCCGGAAAGAAAGTTCTGACCGCTTATTTTTCCAAGACAGGGACAACAAAGGAAGCGGCAGAGAAGATTCATTCCGTGGCCGGAGGAGATTTGTTTGAGATCAGGCCGGCAGTGGCTTACCCGTCAGGTTATCAGAGCACGGTGGATCAGGCAAGGAGAGAACTGGATCAGAACGCAAGGCCGGCGGTGGCTTCCCATGTGGAAAATATGAATGATTACGACATCATACTTGTGGGTTTCCCTATCTGGTGGCATACGACCCCTATGGTGGTCAACACATTTTTGGAGTCCTATGACTTGTCAGGCAAGACCATCCTTCCCTTCTGTACCAGCGGGGGCAGCGGGATTGAGGAAAGCATGGCAGGAGTCAGGGCTTCTGTGGGGAATGGAACTGTGGGAACCGGTCTTACAGCGAATTCTCTGACAGATGAACAGATCCGCAGCTGGCTTGCCGAAAACGGGCTGTAGGAAACAGGGGCTCTGCACCAGGCCGTGAAAGCTGCCCAGGAGTTTGTGCGCATATGCAACGGAAGAAGGATTCACGGCCGATGGAGGGCAGGAGAAAAATTTCCTGATTGTTTAGACTTTTGTTATTGGTTTGTTAGGAATTCCTGATAGGATGGAAAAGAACAGATTCCGAGTACCATTCTTGTGAAGCTGTCATGGGTGCCGGGTGTGGGGATGAGCCCTGCACCTGGCACTTTTCTGTGGACTATTGATAGAAAGCATATCTGTCTGTGGGCAGGAGGAAAGGGTAAACAGGAGAACAGAGAGAACAAAATGACAATAAAAAACAAAATCAGGCTGTCCAATATCCTGATGTTGGTGATTCCCCTTGCCGTCACCATGGCGGCAGTGCTTTTGGGAAGGTGCAGCCTTATAGGAAACTACTGGCATTCCATTGAAGCCATGTACCAGGATGAAAACGGAATCCAGTCTGCCCAGAGCTTGATCTATACCTATCAGAAGGAACTTTGGGAAATCAACTGGGGAGACCGGGCAGAACGGGACAGGGCGGCGGGGGAGATACGTCAAAGCGACACCATGTATTATCTGGAAAAGAAGCTGACAAAGATGGGGTATTATTTTCAGGTAAGTAAAAACGGAACCGTCCTTTACTCAAATATTTCGGACAGGGACATGGAAATCGCCGTAAAGACGGCAGGAGATGCTCTTTTTACAGCCAAAAGCCTGACTGCCAGCCTGGACCATGCCTCCGTACTCAAAAATACCTTTGTCCACGAGGAAAAAGAATTTTCCATTATCGCCATCAACAACGGCCGGGAGAGATGTCAGGTAGAGTCCTATTTTCAAACTTACATAGTAAAATATGTAGGGATTCTTTTGGCTGTCTTTTTGGGGATAACCATGATGGTCAATGGGATTTTGTCCTGGTGGGTGTCAAAAAGCGTCCTGGTGCCTTTGAAAAAATTGAGCCAGGGAACCAGGCAGATTCGGGAAGGCAATCTGGATGTAGAGATTGATTACCATAAAAACGATGAATTCTACCAGGTGTGCCAGGATTTTGAGAAGATGAGAGCCTATCTGAAAGAGTCGGTAAGACAGCGGGTGGAAAATGAGAACCGGCGCAAGGAGATGATCAATGGGGTCTCTCATGATTTAAGGACGCCTCTTACTTCCATAGGAGGATATGTGGACGGCCTGATCGAGGGGATCGCCGATACCCCGCAGAAGGAGGAGCGTTATTTAAAAGCCATAAAAAGACGTGCCGGGGATCTGGAACGGCTGGTGAACAGCCTGTCTGACTATAACCGCCTGGAAAACGGACAGGCCAAATACCATATGGAGCGGGGAGACCTGAAGGTGTTTTTTGAACAGTATCTGTCCGCCTATAAAGAGGAGGCAGGGCAGAACCATGTGGAGATCTGTCTGGAGGCCCCGGACAGGGCGTATCCGCTGTTGTTTGACGGCAGTGAAATGAAACGGGTTGTTGATAATCTGTTTACCAACACCATCCGTTACCGGACGAATATTCCGTCAAAAGTATGGATACGGATTTCTAAAAAACAACAGCAAGACAGAATACGGATCGAATTTCAGGATGACGGGCCGGGAGTTTTCGAGGAGTGCCTGCCAAGGCTGTTTGACATGTTTTATCGTACCGATGAAGCAAGAAGCCAGTCTGGCAGGGGAAGCGGCATTGGCCTTGCGGTAGTGAAAGAGATCATCACGGCCCACAAAGGGGAGGTAAGGGCAGAAAACAGGAAAGGCCTTGCCATTATTATGGAGCTGCCGGCAATGGCTGAAAGGGGACAGAAGATAAGTGGGAAGGAGGCTTCTGATTTTGGAGAAAGTACTGATCATTGAGGATGACGAACTGATTGCGGAGCTGGAGAGGGATTATCTGGAAGCAGGGGGCTTTCAGGTGGAAATTGCGCTGGACGGGACGACAGGACTCCAAAAAGCGCAGACGGAAGAGTATGGCACGGTTGTCCTGGATGTAATGCTTCCGGGGAAAAACGGGTTTGAGATCTGCAGGGAGCTTCGCAGGAATCAGGATCTGCCCATCATCATGGTGACGGCCCGCAGGGAAGATGTAGATAAGATCCGGGGACTGGGGCTGGGAGCGGACGACTATATGGTAAAACCCTTCAGCCCGGCGGAGCTGGTGGCCAGAGTGCGCTCCCACATTATGATTCACCAGCGCCTTCTGGAACGAAAAGAGGGGCGTAAGCCGACACAGCTGCTTATGGGAAATCTGAAAATCCTGCCGGAAGAAAGAAGGGTGTTTTTGGGGGAGGAAGAGATTGCATTGGCCAATAAGGAGTTTGAGCTTCTTCTGCTCATGGCCCAGAACCCGAATATTGCTTTTTCAAAAGAAACACTCTTTAACCGGATCTGGGGGATGGATTCTGTGGGGGCTACGGATACGGTCACCGTACATATCAACCGTCTGAGGCAGAAACTGGAGCGGAATTCGGCCAGTCCCAGAATGATTGAAACGGTGTGGGGCGTGGGATACCGGTTTAAGATCAATGTCTGAAGAACAACATAACACTTTTGGGTATAAACTGATGAACAAATCGAGACTTCTTTGGAGGTTTCGATTTTGTTATGATGAAATACATAAAAACAATTAAGAAACAGGTGGCTTATAATGAAACGGATAAAAGCAGCGGCGCTGCTTGGTATGTGCATGGCAGTTTTTACAGCCTGCAGAGGAAAAGCAGACGTCAACTCTGTCAGCGAACTGGAACAGGGAATCCAGGCAGTGGAGGAAGCGGTCAATGCAGAAAGGAGTGAAATTTCGGTGCAGGATATAAAGAGCAGCCGGGAAGTCCGCGAAGGGACATCAGCCGACACCGTGGCCACACCGGAGGATTTCCCAATGGAGTACGATTATGGAAGCGGCCGTATCAGCGACTGGTCCAGAGAGGATATGCTTAAGAAGACGCCAAAGCCTAAGGGAAACGAAACCGTCCTGAATACAGTCCCAAACCCTGCCAAAATCCAGGCTCTCTATCTCTGGGAGGAGGGAAATGTGCCGGCAGTGACCAGGTTTACAGAGGACATGGACGGATATTTTGATGAGTGGGATTTCCGGCCTTACGTGACGGCGATTCCGGTCAGGGACGGAGTGAAGCCCAAAGGGGCCGTTGTCCTGATGGCAGGCGGGGCTTATCAGTTTCGGGGCAATTATACGGATTCCCTGCCAACGGCAGCGGCTTTGAGGGAATATGGATTCCAAACCTTTCTTGTGGATTACCGGCTGCGGCCTTACACCCAGGAGGAAGGGGCGCTGGATGTTGCCAGGGCGGTCCGGTTCATCCGCAAATATGCGGACGTGTACGGGATTGCCCCGGATAATATCGCGGTCATGGGCTTTTCAGCCGGGGGAATCCAGGCAGGGGAATTTCTCATGCACTACGATGAAATGGTGGATGGGACTAAGCTGGATGCTGATTATATTCCGGATGAACTGGACGACATCCCGGCCCACACTTCGGCAGCGGGAATGATCTATTCCTTTTACGGAAGATTAAGCGTGGGCAATATGGACCCGGACTGGCTTTCCAAAGGGGAACTGCCTCCCACCTTTTACGTCTATGGCACGGAAGACCCTTTTTACACCCAGTTTGAGGAGCAGTATGAGGTGATCAAAACTATGGGGATCGACACAGGAAGAATCGTGCTGAACAACTGGCCCCATGGGTTTGGCTCTGACGGCGGCTGGGTGGAGGATTACGCGCAGTGGCTGGAAGGAATCTTTCCGTCCGGCGGGGCGTTGGAAACAGCAGGCGAGGAGGGAATGGAACTGTTTACGCCTGAAACAAGGATACAGGATGTGATAGATGATCCGGCATTTGAAGGCTTTGGCAGACTGGTATTTCCGGTAGATTTAGGATTAGAGGGGACGTTGACTCTTAAGGAGGCGGGAAACCGCCTTGTGTGGTACAGCCATGTGAATCCAGAGCGGACGGTCTCCATTGTGAATGAGATGAAAGCCAGGGTACAGAGGGGTGAGAAGATTTTTTATGATATTTATACAGATGAGGAAAAGAAAAAGGATTCTTCCAAGGAGGATACGGGGCTGTTTTACTTTCGGGGCGATCCCGGTGAGAAGTTTGCGGTGGTAAATGCAGGCGGCGGTTTTATGTATGTGGCTGCCATGCACGACAGCTTTCCCCATATGCAGGAGCTGGCGAAGCAGGGGTATCACGCTTTTGCGCTGATCTACCGCCCTGGCGCCCAGACCGCCTGTGAGGATCTGGCCAGGGCAGTCGCTTTTATTCAGGAGCACGCAGAAGAGTTTCAGGTTCATAGGGAAGGGTATTCCCTGTGGGGAGGCTCTGCGGGGGCGAGAATGGCGGCATGGCTTGGTTCCTATGGAACGGCCGCTTTTGGGGAGAAGGAGTATCCGGCTCCGGGGGCGGTGATCATGCAGTATACGGGGCTGTCGGAAGTATATGGGAACGAGCCTCCCACCTATGCATGTGTAGGCGTCAATGACGGAATCGCTTCGTACAGAACCATGGAGCGCCGGATCAAGGGGATCAGGGCCAATGGGACTGCCGGGGAGATTGAAGTTTTTGACGGCCTTTCTCATGGCTTTGGCCTGGGGGAAGGAACCGTGGCAGAGGGATGGATCAACCGGGCTGTGGCGTTTTGGGAAGAGAACACAGATCAATAAAGCAGATACCTTTCGGTTGATACAGGGTAACAAAAAGTGACTTCTGTGTGTGGCAGAGAGTGGTTATAATGAATCTGCTGATTTTCGGCCCTTCTGCTCCGGTATCACAAATAATTTAAGAGAGAGGATATAAGACTATGAGAAAACAAACGTTAATGAGAATGGCAGCTATGGCTGCGGCAGGGATGGTCCTTATGACCGGCTGTGGGGGCAACGGTTCCCAGGCGGCCACGACAGCAGCGACAGCGGCTCCAGAGACGACACAGTCTTCTGAAACGACAGCTCCGGAAACAACCGAAGCGGAAACTACAGCTTTAGAGGAAGCCGGGGAGACGGATGTGCCTTTGGCGCCGGAGGGGGCGCTGGCTATCGCAAAGCAGGGGATGTTTTCTTCCGGCGGCACGGTTACGGAGCCGGTTGAGGGAGAGTATGATGAGACCCAGAACTGGCTGGATTCCACCAGGGCAGGGAATACCGCCCATGTAGACCATGCCAATGTGCTTTATCAGATTCCGGTCAATGATAATGGAAACCCCATTGTCTATCTTCATGGCTATGGACAGTCCAGGATGGGCTGGATGACTACGCCTGACGGGAGAGAGGGCTGGTCGGACATATTCCTGAAAAAAGGGCACAGCGCGTTTCTGGTGGACCAGCCCAGACGGGGAGAAGCAGGTTCCACAGCAGCCATGACTACGGACGGCATTGATACCTGGAGTGAGGATTCCAAGGAATATATGCCGGGCGACCAGGCGTGGTACACCCATTTTAGGATCGGGCGGGTGGCGCCGGAACGGTATGAGGGTTCCCAGTTCCCGGAGGGAGATGAGGCCCAGGATCAGTTTTTCCGCCAGATGACGCCCAACACCGGTTCCTATGATGAGGGAATGGACGGCCAGGCTCTGGGCCAGGTGATGGAAGATGTTTATGAGATGACGGGAAACAAGGCCATCTATATTACCCATTCCCAGGGAAGCAGGGTGGGGTGGGCTACCCCGGTAGAGAACATATCAGCGATTGTAGCTATTGAGCCAGGCGGAACTCCGGAGATCGGCTCGGAATATTACCAGAGACTTTTGGATGCGAAAATCCCCATTGCCGTTTACTTCGGCGACTACATTGAGAACGGACCGGAGGATATCCATTCCTCCCAGTTCTGGAAAAATGTAAAGGACGCGGCCTTTGCTTTTGCCGAAGCCTATAACGCGGACGGCGGAGACTGTACGGTTGTAGATCTGCCCCAGGAGGGAATCACGGGCAACAGCCATTTCATGTTTCAGGAAATGAATAATCAGGAGATTGCGGACCATATTGAAGCCTGGCTGGCAGAGAGAGGGCTGAACTAACACCAGGCATTCGTTATCTTTTGACAGAGACAGAAAGAGAGGAAAAATCGAAATGAGTATTTTATTTATCAACGGAAGTCCCAACAAGAACGGAAATACAGCGGCTCTGGCAGCCGCGCTTCTGAAAGGGAAGGAGTATGAGACGCTGAATCTGACTGAGTACCGGATTGGAAGTTATGGACAGGCTTTTGAGGACGACCAGCTGAACCAGGTGACCGCAAAGATGAAGGAAGCCCATGTGATCGTAGTCGGTTCCCCGCTGTACTGGCACAATATCTGCGGCTCTGTGCGGAATGTACTGGACCGGTTTTATGGCCTGATGGAATACGGGGAGCTTTCGGGAAGGACCCTTTACTTTTTATTCCAGGGCGCGTCACCGGAGAAGTGGATGATGGAGGCCGGAGAATATACCATGAAGCGTTTTGCGGCGCTTTATGGTATGGAGTACGGTGGGATGGCCACAAACAAAGGCGAGGCGGATAAGCTGGGAAAAGGCATTTGAGAATCCGCAGACAGGAGTTTGAGACAGCAGGGGATTAAGAGAAGGGAGACAATAGGAGATGAAATTTAAAATCATAAGCAAAGGCGCGGCGGTATTTCTGGTTTCCGGGTTATTAGCGGGCTGCGGCAGCCAGACACAGGAGACTCTTGTGAGTCAGACAGAAGCTGTGCAGTCAGAGTCTGTGAGTGAGGCAAAAAACGTTTCGGGTACGGAAGCAGCTCCAGAGGAGAGTGTAGAGGCAGAGGAGAATGGGGAGACTGTTACAGCAGAGAGTGTCCGGACCAACGGCGGCGAGGTGATTGGGCTTTCGGCGTTGGAACATCAGGATAAAGGCGGGGAATCGGCTGTGTATTTCACATCTGATATCAGTTCTCAGGCCCTGGTGGATATATACGCGGCTCTTGGCACGGAGCTTATTGGTGACAAGATTGCTGTGAAGCTGTCCACCGGCGAGCCTCCGGCAAGCAACTACCTGGACCCGGCTCTGATTGCGGAGCTGGTCCGTCAGGTAAATGGCACGATTGTTGAGAATAATACGGCTTACGGCGGACAGCGCTCCGGCACGGCCATGCACTACCAGGTGGCAGAGGATCATGGATTTACGGCGATTGCTGATTTTGTCGTTATGGATGAGAACGGTTCCGTGTCATTGCCGGTGGAAGGGGGAACACGTCTTACGGAGAATCTGGTGGGCGCCCATTTCCCGGAATATGACGGATACCTGGTGCTTTCCCATTTTAAGGGACATGCCATGGCAGGCTTTGGCGGCGCCATCAAAAATATATCCATTGGCCTTGGCTCCCAGGAAGGGAAATGCCTGATCCACACAGCCGGGGCAAGCCGTACCAGTCCGTGGGGCGGCGAACAGGACCCATTTACGGAAAGCATGGCTGAGGCGGGAAAATCCGTGGGGGACGCCCTGGACGGAAATATTTTATATATCAGTGTTATGAACCGGCTGTCCATTGACTGTGACTGTGATGGAAATCCGTCTGAACCAGATATGCATGATATTGGGATTCTTGCCTCCACGGACCCGGTGGCTCTTGACCAGGCGTGTGTGGATCTAATCTATGCCTCAAAGGATGATACCGCGTCCCTGATTGAGCGGATGGAATCCCGGAACGCCATTCACGTTCTGGAGCACGGGGAAGAGATTGGTCTTGGAACCAGAACCTATCGGTTGGTGAACTGTGATGATTGACGTGCTGCATAGGGAATTCGTTTATCTCTGGTATTATTTTGACATACAGCTGCGGCAGATCTTCGGGTACTGGGCGTTGGGGATCGTTCTCGGCTCCCTGGTATCGGTTTTTTTGAAGGAGCGGATTCACGGACTGCTTCATTCTATGAGCAGCAGCAAAATGGGGCTTGTGGGAATTATCCCCGCAAGCCTGCTGGGGATCGCCTCCCCTCTTTGTATGTATGGAACCATTCCCCTGGCGGCTTCCTTTTCCAGAAGCGGAATGCGGGATGAATGGCTTGCGTCTTTTATGATGTGTTCCATTCTCCTAAACCCGCAGCTGATCGTGTACAGCACAGCTTTAGGAGTGACCGCCCTGGCTGTGCGGGTGCTTTCCTCATTTTTATGCGGAATTCTGGCAGGTCTTTTGCTCTGCCGGACAGGCAAGGGAAAGCCGTTTTTTCGTTTTGAGTATTTTGATGGTCCTCATATTCACGACACAGATCCCAATGGGTTTTTGCGCCTGCTTAAAAATATCGGGAGGAATATCCGGGTGACCGGGCCGTATTTTCTGTTTGGCATTCTGCTTTCTGCACTGTTTCAGCGGTATGTTCCTGAAAATCTGATGACGGGCCTCTTTGGAGGAAATGAGGCATTTGGAGTGCTTATGGCGGCTACGGTGGGAGTTCCGCTCTACGCCTGCGGAGGAGGAACCATTCCGCTTCTACAGGCGTGGCTCATAGATGGGATGAGCATGGGGAGTGCGGCGGCCTTTATGATTACCGGCCCGTCTACCAAGATCACCAATCTGGGGGCATTGAAAATTGTGCTGGGCATGAAGAATTTTGTGATCTATCTGGCGTTTGTTATGGTGTTTGCTTTTTCTGTCGGGCTGCTTGTGAATCTGGTAGTGTAATGATCTGCGGCAGGTAACTGGGGCGCACGAGCCTTTTGGCTGGCACGCCCCTGATATTTTTTATGCATATGATGGAACATGAAAAAGGAAGGAGACAGAATATGAGAGGGAAGAATTTATGGATTGGATATTTGCTGCCAGGAGTGATTGCAGCTGCTGTGCTGGCTGGGTGCGGCAATAAAACGGCAGATTCCCAGCTACCAAAAACAGGGTCAGAAGAATCTGTGCAGTACCCTGCCGGACAGACGGCTTTGCAGCCTGTGCAGGATACGGAAGATACAGAATTTACACAGAGAGATGGCAGCGGAAACAGCATTTTAATTGCATATTTTGCCGTAGCTGAAAACAGCGATGTGGATGCGGTGTCCTCAGCCAGCGTGGTCACTGTAAATGGCGGGGCGGAGGGACGGCTCCAGCATTTGGCGAAATTAATTCAGGAGGAAACAGGCGGAGAACTGTTCTCCATTCAGACCGCTGTAGACTATCCGGGAGATGGGGGCAAACTCATCGATTATGCGGCAGAGGAGCAGGATCAGGATACAAGGCCGGAGATTACAAATCATATTGAGAATCTTGACCAGTACGACGTGGTGTTTGTAGGCTATCCGACCTGGTGGTATGATCTGCCCCAGGTGATGTACAGCTTTTTTGACGAGTACGATTTTGTGGGAAAGACCATCATTCCCTTTAATTCCCATAACGGCAGCCGGTTTTCCGGCACCATTGAAACGATTACGGAATTAGAGCCGGGTGCAAAGGTACTCACAGACGGGTTTACGGTCAGTGAGCGGAATGTGGCAGACGCCGGGGACGATATTGCGGACTGGGTGCGCAGTCTGGATTTTTAAGAGAGACAAAGGAGGGCAGGAGAATGGGCAGAAATAAAATCTCATGGAAAGGAATGGTTGACGGAGCCCTGTTTTTGCTGCTGCTAAACCAAATGGGCTATGTGCTCACAGGACAGCAACATCATGAAGGGACGGGAACGGTTATGGTGCTGCTGGTTCTGTGCCACAATCTTTTAAACCGCAGATGGTTTGGAGCCGTTGGAAAAGGAAAGTACAATTCCAGACGCTTGTTTGGGACGGCTTTGAACTTTTTAACAATTGCACTCATGTCAGCACTTTTTATCAGCGGTGTCATCATGTCGCGGTATGTGTTTGATTTTCTACCCATTCGCGGAGGAAGGGCCCTGGCAAGGCGTGTACATATCCTCTGTGCGTACTGGGGATTCCTTCTGATGGCGGTTCATATGGGAATGCACTGGGATGGAATGAAAAGAAGAATGGGCAATACCTTCGGAAAAGGGGAGACGGAAGGAAAACGGATGCTTTCCGCTGTTGGATGGGCGGTTTCCGTTTATGGGATTTATGCCTTTTACCGGCATGAGATCCTTTCGTTCTTATGGATGAAGAATGAATTCGCGATTTTTGATCAGCAGTCCGTCTTTTTCTTTGTTATGGATTACCTGGCAATGATCATTCTGATCGTAAATGTGACAAACTTTATTTTTAACATGAAAAGAAAGGAACATAAGGCATGAAACCAGGAAACCGATTCTTGCCGTTACTTCTTGTCGCGAGTCTTTTATCCGGATGTGCCGCGGAGGGAGGCAGTCTGACAGTAGGGGAAGATTCTGGAACAATGGTGCCGGATGCGCCTCTGGTGGTTTATTATTCTTTTTCAGGGGAAGTGGAGCAGATGGCCCGGGAGATCAGCGATATGACAGGGGGACAGGGCATCCGGCTGGACACGGTCACTGTTTACCCGGAAGATGACAGGGTGAGAACAGAACGTGTCAGGCAGGAGCAGGACCAGGGAGTCCTCCCGGAACTGGAATGGAACATAGAGGATCTGGAACGGTATGACACGGTCTATATCGGGACATGCCTGTGGAATGGGGAACTGCCGCCGGCGGTGAAGGCATTTTTGACCAAAACGGAATTAGAGGGAAAGACGGTGATCCCATTTGGCGCGGCGGGAGCAGCGGACAGGAAAGAAACAGAGAAAATGGAAAATCTGGTAAAAGAAGCGGCACCCGAATCGGATGTCGCGAAAGGTTTCCTTCAAAAAAGCGGGGAACCGGCTGACAGGGCAGGGACCATATCCTGGCTGGCCCAAATCGGACAGGTGATTCCCATACGAATTGAGGCGGGAGAAACAGAACTGACCGGCGTGCTGTTCCATAATAAGATTTCAGAAGAGCTGGCCGAGCGGCTTCCTTTGGAGGTTTCTCTCTATGAACCCGCTGATTTTGCGAAAGCATTTAATCTGGAGAAAGCATTGGCAGAGCCAGACAGCCGTACCAGAATGCTGGAACTTGGGGGGCTTGCCTACTGGCCGGAGGGTGCTGCCGTAGCGCTGTTTTTCCGTGACAATGTGGAGCGGACCGTGGTTCCGGTCTATACGCTGGGAAAGGTTCTGGACGATGTCCGGATATTTGAAGAGTATGAGGGCGGCATTAAGATAACACGTTTAAGTATAAACTGATGAACCAATTGAGACTTCTTTTGAGGTCTCAATTTTGTTATGGTAATACCATAAAGGAAAACCCGAAGGGATATCAATAAGGCCATATGGCGAAAACATAAGAAAGGAAAATGTATCATGAAGAAAGCAGCAGTACTTTTGATGTGCATGGCTCTTGCTTCGGCGGCTGCCGGCTGTAGCGGGTCAGGAGAAAGGAACACACCGAACGCGGCAGCCGTACAGGCACAGATGACAGAAGGAAGAGAAAGTGCCGGGGACGAATTGACTGTATCAGGTAACAGCCGGGACGCAGAAACCGCACTTCAAAATACAGACCGTGTACAAAATGGGAAAGATTTGGAAAGTGGTGATTCATCAGGGGAGTCTGGTGTACTGATCGTGTATTTTTCCGTTCCTGAAGATGTGGACATATCGGGAGTGGATGCGGTGGCCGGAGCAAGTATTGTAGTACGTGACGGGGAAAAAATGGGCAATACGGAGTACGTGGCAGAATTGATCGGGGAAACCATAGGAGGTGATATGTTCCGTATCGAGACCGTGGACGGCTATCCCCTGGATCATGACCCGCTGGTGGATCAGGCGGCTGACGAGCAGGACGAAGACGCCCGGCCCCAGCTTGCCTCGCATATAGAGAATTTAGACCAGTACGAAACCATTCTGCTGGGCTATCCTAACTGGTGGGGAGACTTGCCGATGCCCCTGTATTCTTTCCTGGAGGAATATGATTTCGGAGGCAAGACCGTGATTCCTTTTGTCACCCATGGGGGAAGCGGAGCGTCCCGAACCATTGACACCATCTCAGAGCTGGAGCCGGAAGCACAGATTTATGAGGATGCGCTGGTGATCTCCAGAAATGATGTGGCAGACAGCGCGAAAACAGTGACAGACTGGGCAAAGGGTCTGGCATTGCAGGAAAGATCGCAGGAAGCCTTGCTCCAGGAGACTGCGGTTTTGGAAACAGCAGCAGCTTCTTCCGCAGAACTTCCCTTTCCTTTAGGGCAGAGGATCGAATCGGATTCCTTTACAGGGAATGCCTATATCGAGATGATGATCGCCAATGATGAAACCTACCATTTCCCTCAGACCAACCACCTCACCTTTGAGCCGGGAGCCAGAAGCAGCTGGCACAGCCACGGGGGAATGGTGCTTCTGATTACGGGAGGCAAAGGGTTCTATCAGGAAGAAGGGAAACCGGCCCAGATCTTAAGGCCGGGAGACGTGGTGGATATTGAGCCGGGAGTGAAACACTGGCATGGGGCAGCGCCCGACAGCTGGTTTTCCCAGATCGTGATTTTTGATTCCCATTATGTGCCGGAGGAGGGAGCGGCGCCTTTGGAGGAGCCGGTTACGGATGAACAGTATAACAATCTGGAGACTCAGGAATATACAGGACGCAGGGTGAAACCAGACGATATGCTTATGTTTCAGCGAGCAGAACAGGCGGCAGCATTTGACACGTTCAGCGGCCTGGCTTATGTGTCATCTTTAATCGGAGCGGATAATGCCGCGGGAGCGCCGGATCTTCATTATGTGGTTTTTGAACCTGGGGTGATTAATAACTGGCATACCCATGAGGGCGGCCAGATCCTTATTGCCACTGACGGAATCGGCTATCATCAGATGGAGGGGGAGCCTGTGCAGGTTCTCTATCCGGGGGATGTGGCCTTGTGCCCGCCGGGAGTGAAACACTGGCATGGCGGCAGCGCAGACGCCAGCTTTGGGCATATTGCGGTAAATACCAATCCGGAACTGGCAGGCCTTACATGGTTTGACCGGATTACGGAAGAGGAATATGCGGCGCTTCCTGCAGAAAAAGACGTGGAATCAGATGATTAAACTTTGAAAAGAAAAACTGATGGAAGAATAGGAAACCGAAAGAAGGTGTGATATGGTGTGGCAGGCATGGATGTTTGGTCTGACACTCTTGACATTGACAGGATGTGTTGGCGCCTATGGGGGAGATGATGCCGCAAAAGAGGCAAAAAGTGAGATTTCAGTAGAAATGACAGAGAAAACGGAAACAGGGGCAGGGAAACATATACCGGAAACAGAGAGAATGGAGGAAGGCGGGGAGTTGGGAGAGCGAGACAGCAGCTATGTAACGGAAGGTACGGAAAATTACCGTGATTTTGTGGTGGACAGCGTACTGCATTCCCATGAACTGGGCGATATCCATTACTGCGTTTTTATTCCTGACGGATATGACGGCGGCAAGGCATACAGCCTTTACATTACCCTTCCCGGCTATCAGGGGCTTTACTTTCAGGGATCTGCCATGAACCTTCGGACAGAGGAATTTGGGTTTGAAGCACAAAATTACCGGAAAGATATGATCATCCTTGCGCCGCAGCTGGAGGATTGGGGTGAAACATCTGCCAGAAAAACGATTGCGCTGACCGAGTATTTTCTGGAACACTACAATGTTCAAAGGGAACAGGTCTATATTAGCGGGTATTCCGGCGGCGGAGAAACCCTTTCCCTGGTGCTTGACAGGCGCCCGGAACTTTATACGGCAGCGCTGATGTGCAGCTCCCGGTGGGACGGAGGATACCAGACAATTGCAGGGGCCAAAACTCCGGTATACTTTGTGACCGGGGAATCGGACGAATATTATGGATCGGAACCATTTGACAGGGCATATAGGGAGATACGCAGTCTTTATGAAGCAGAAGGGCTTTCGGAAACAGAAATAGACCGTTTCGTGGTGCTGGATATAAAACCTGGGGCTTACTTTACAGACAAAGGCATGAAAAATCAGCATGGCGGAGGCGCAGGACTGTTTAGCAGAGACAGCGAGATCATGGGATGGCTCTTTGGCGAACATGAATCATAGGGCAGAGAGGAAGGTTAGAATCATGAGAAAGAGAAAACAAATACTTGCGGCTGCACTGGCCGGGGCCATGGCTTTTAGCCTGACGGCCTGTGGCAAAACCAATACTGCCGCAGGACAGACGGAAAGTATACAGCAGACGGAAAGCAGAGGGCAGGCAGAACCTACAGAAGAAACTGCCGATGAAGCAAATACGGCTTCAGAAGAAAATGAAAACGGGGGGACTGTGGTGCAGACTACGGCTGGTCTGGTACAGGGAACCGATGAGGATGGTATCTCCCGGTATCTTGGTATTCCCTATGCCCAGGCGGAGGAACGATTTGTCCCTGCGGCGGAGGTGACAGCCTGGGAAGGGATACGTATAGCAGATTCCTATGGCCCCATCTCTCCCCAGGGAGCAATTTCCGGTCTGGGGCAGGCAGGAAATCAGGATGGCACAGACAATAACAGCCAGAATCTGAATATCTGGACGCCCGGTGTAAATGACGGAGAAAAACGCCCGGTCATGGTATGGCTTCACGGCGGCGGTTTTTCCACCGGTTCTGCCAATGAGGAGGGATATGACGGTGAAAATTTAAGCCGCAGCGGGGACGTGGTGGTGGTTTCGGTGAACCATCGGCTCAATGTGTTCGGCTACCTGGACCTGTCTGCCTATGGGGAGAAATATAAGGATTCCGCCAATGTAGGAATCCGGGATATCGTGGACTCCCTAGAATGGATTCAGGATAATATCGAGGCGTTTGGAGGTGATCCTGACAATGTAACCGTATTTGGACAGTCGGGCGGCGGCGCAAAGGTTCTGGCTCTGATGACTTCTCCCTATGCGGAAGGACTGTTCCATAAGGGGATTGTTCAGAGCGGCGCCACGGAGACCATGGGAGTTATTTTCAACAGCCAGGAGGCCAGCACAAGGCTGACCGAAAATATCCTAAAAAAGCTGAATATTACGGAGGATAATATTGAAGACATTCAGACGGTTCCCGTAGAGGAGTTGGAAACAGCGGCCATGGAGGCCCTCCAGGAAACAGGGGAAGAGCTGAAACTTCCGGCAGCCCTGGGCGGCGGCTATTCTATGGACTGGGAACCAGTGGTGGATGGAGATTTCCTTCCAACAAACCCGGTGACAGAGGATTCCTTTGCGGAGGCGGGAACGGATATACCACTTTTAATCGGCAGCAATTTAAACGAATGGAGCGGTTTTTTTGAGACGGCTCCTATAGAGCCTACAAAAGAACTGGAGACGGCACTCCGCGAAGCGTACCCGGATAAGACGGAACTGACAGCGGAACAGGTAGATACCACAACCATTCGTCTGCCGCTTTTAAAGATTATGTCCCACAAGGCAGATCAGAAGGCGGCTCCGGTCTATGCTTATGTGTTTACCTACGGCAATTCCTACCATGGAGCCGAGATTCCTTATGTGTTTCAACGTGTAAGCGGCAGCGGGGAAGAGCAGGAGCTGGCAGAGCAGGTAAGCCAGGCATGGATAAACTTTGCCAGGACAGGGAGACCAGGGGCAGGCAAAATCCCGGAATGGGAGCCTTATACCAGAGAAAGCGGGGCAACCATGCTTTTGGATGTGGAGCCGGAACTTGTTTATCATCATGATCAGGAACTTCTCTCTATTTTGGTTCCGGATTATGAATATTAGAAAGTCTGTTCCGGGAGGCGGGAAATCTGACAGGAAAACATGTGACTGGCTTCCGCATAAGCATATTTTGATGAAAGGTTTTGTATAAGAGGAGGAAGATTGATGAAAGCAAATAAATGGATTGTAGCGATGACGGCAGGAGTAATGGCTATTGGTATCTTGTCTGGCTGTGGAAATTCGGACACGCCGTCCGGCCAAAACAGAGAACCCCAGAGTGCTGCAGCGGTACAGGAAGAAAAGCGTACAAAAGCGTCTGAGACAGGAGGAAATGGTGGCGAAACAGAAGGAGCCCTGGAAAAAACAGGTACAAGCATTGCCATTGAATCAGAGAGCGCAAAGAAGGATGCGCCCCAGGGAGGAAAAACACTGGTTGTCTATTATTCTGCAAGCGGACACACAGAAGATGTGGCGAATGTGATCGCTGATGAAATGGGAGCCGACTTATTTGAACTGGAGCCTGTAAATCCCTATACCAGTGATGATCTGAATTACACCAATGCTGACAGCCGGGTAAGCAGGGAGCATGAGAATGAGGAGCAGCGGAATGTGGAACTGGTATCTGTGGAAGTGGAAGACTGGGATGTATATGAAACCGTGTTTATCGGATATCCCATATGGTGGGGAATCGCCGCATGGCCGGTAGACAGTTTTGTGGAAACGAATGACTTTGCCGGAAAAACCGTGATCCCGTTCTGTACTTCCGCCAGCTCCGGCTTTGGAGAAAGCGGAGAACTTCTGGAAGAAAAAGCGGGAGGCGGGGACTGGCAGGAGGGAATACGTTTTAGTTCCGGTGTATCAGAGGAAGATGTCAGAAACTGGGTGTCAGGACTTGGGCTGGAGCAGTAAGCCTGAAAAAACGGTAAAAGGAGCCGGGTCTCATTTGGGATTCCGGCTCGCATATGATTCATTATCTGGAGAGAATTCTATTTCAGAGGGTTAATCTGCTTTGTTATGGTATTGGAGGAACAATAGAGTCTGCCAGCGGCCTGACTGTAAATTTTCTGAATATAGGTGTAATTACGGAATGGCTGAGAGAAAATGGAATTTTGTAGAAATAGATGTTATCTATATTCTTGATAATGGAAGACAGTATCATTTGGGGGAAGGGGCTGTATAAGATCAATGGAGGAGTAGCATGTTGAAAAAGGAAATGGATGGATTGGAGTACCGGAATTTAAAGATAAATCCCCTGGAGCAGCAATGTCATTAAGATAATCGTTTCTATATAAAGAAAAAAAGCCCATCTGTCATATACAAAACAAACAGGTGGGCTTTTTCATGTTTTTAGAAATTTTAATATTATGGATTATAAATATTTTCTAATTCTCTTTCAAATTCAATTTTTCATTTATCTATTAAAAACATTTTCACGGTGAAATTTTAAGTACTTTTTATTTCGTTCAGTCAGTTCTATATACATTGAACTATCGATATTAAAAGACACCCTGTCATTTTCTGTTAATCTGTCAGAAATTATAATCTTGCCATCATCATCAAAAGTGATATAACCTTTATCAAATAATTTATCATGATTAGGACACATCAAAAAACCATTATTAACATCTAATTTTTCTTTTGGTTCACTTTCTACCCAAGGTTTGATATGACTCGCTATCAGTAGTTTATGGTTTTCCGCTTTACACAGCTGGCATCTGTTATATCTCTCTAGCAATAAATCCCTGAATATTCCTTGATTAACCCTGACATTTATAATTGCCTTTTTTGACACACCCTCTATATTTAAAGAACTAATTTCTTCTTCAATTTTTTTGGCTTTTTCGATTACTGCATTATTACAGAGTTCTTCTTTACTTGTTGTGATATTTTTACGGTTTAGCCATAAACAAAAATCAAGTAACATCTGATTAGACCAATCTGCTAATTCAGGCACAGTCTTTTTCCATTCAACCAGACGCAAATTTTTACGTACCATTGGTTCATCTTTCTCAAAAGGAATACCCACACTGTTTAAGCAGTTATTTATTGACGGATTGGTGCAAACAGGAGCAAATCTATCATAAAAATACACTATCATAAGTCTATTCTTCACTTTACTGTTTATTCTATAGTTTTCCAAACCACTGTAATTCTTTTGCCTTACATCTTCCAAAAAATTTACTATTTCATTTTTTAGATAAATAAAAGCATTCTTATAATCAGAACCAAATTGTTTTTTATAGCTATTTGTATTTGATACAAGTATTTCTGGAGAACCATCTCTAGTATAAATCCCAAAATCACTTATAAAAGTATTTCCCGGACTTGCAATATTACGAAGTTTATAAAGCAACCAATGACTAAAAGAGTTATCTCCTAACGTATACTGTTCTATTGTTAAATTGGAGATAGACTCTATAGGGTATTTAGATAAAAAAGCTTCTCTTTCTTTGATACCACAAGCTTCTGTTTGCTCTCCCTTTTCCTTCCCCATCTTATCTTCTTCATACAATTTTATCCAATCCATCTCTGTCACTCCTTCATAAATACTGATTGAATATAATCATACCATAATTTGTACAATTCTCAAAGTAGAATATATTATGCAATTTTTTTGACTGGCTGTTTATCAGATTACTATTTTCGTATATCATAATAATATTCAGAAAATATATGTTTTTTTCTGAACATTATTATTTCACCCACTCTTGAATGATTCAGGAAAAACAGGTAATTGTTCAAAAAAGGGTTTGGGATTTTTTTGTGAAAATCTGTTTATCGGGATTAGGAACGGTTTTTCCTGTTGTTTTTCTTTGATTTTCCCTGTTTTTTGTGGTGAATACCACAGAAAATATGGTTGGTTTATTATAAACGATAGTTGCAATTATAGGGGCGATTTATGTAATTTTATGCTCTTTTATCATAAACAGAATAAAAATATGATGTGAAAATTCAGACAGTCTCAATTTTCCATAGATTTCCCCTTAAAAACCATTAATTAGTGCATACTTGTTATATTTTAGTTCCCTGATTCATATTTTGGCTGACTTTGTAAATAAAGGATTTTTTGGTTATATTCATGGAGCATGTTATATGTTTCTATACGTCTCCCTGTTGATACAGATGTTAAGTTATGGCAGAAGGGGAAAGACTAAAATCGTCCTTCCCCTTCTGGTTATGATGATACCCTATATGTAAAGCCAGCAAAGCCTTTGGCTTTCAAGTTCCGCTTATTCTGCCTGTCTGGTCTTATGGGCACAGTATGCTGTCTGATTTCCTGTAATAGTTTCTCATAGTCGGCATTCTCTATTCTAAAATATTCCCGGCACAATGCGACCGCCATCTTAAAATTGACACGGTACGCATGAATCCCTTCTTCCGGCTGCCGTATAACCGCTTCACGGGCTATACGACTTGTGAAGTTGAACATAGTCATTGCCGCATATATCTCCTGTTCTGCAAAATCGTCGTTTTTGCCATGCAGATTTGCTAGCCCAACAGTATATTTTAAATCCCGGAAACTGGATTCTATCCCCCAGCGCAAATGGTACAATTCCCGGATATCATCCAGTGTAAATGTGTTGGGCAGAGAAGTTGCTATCGTCTCAAACACACCACTGTCCAGCTGGAAGCGGACAATCCTCAGACACATGGGATACGGGCTGGAGAAATCCCAGCGTCCCCGGCGTGTTTTGCTCCCTTCTTTGCTGTTTTTCGGGACTTGCAGAAATATGTGTTTCTTCTGCTTGTCCTCTTTCGTCTGCGTGGTGCTGACGGTAAAACGGATAACGGTATCCAGTTCCAACATAGGGAGACGTGCCACTTCCCTCATTGCGGAACGATTATTCTTTATGCGGATTAGGAAATCCAGATTTTCCTTATCCATAAGATGCGCTAACAGGTTATAGGACTCAAAGCCCCGGTCTCCGATAATCAGAGTCCTTTCCCTGAACGAGTTACGCCTAACAAGTTCAATTAGCGCACCGATTTCATCTTTCTGTGGTTCTGGCTGTATCACTGCTTCAAGATATACTTTATTTAGTATATCATACAGTGGTGTTAAATGTAACTGATTGTACCCTTTGGGCGCACCGGAATGGACCACAAAGCTATCCGATGTTGGGTTCCGTGGGATAGATACCGCAGTACCGTCCACGGCCAGAAGCCGGAGTCCGTGGAATGTTTCATTGTCAACACATTCTTCATTGAACCCCGTGAAAACATCACGGAACACATTGACAGGAATCTGTGTCCGGCGTTGTGACAGGGCGGAAGCCGACACATCATACCCTGCCCTGTGGAGTTCTTTGGCAAGGGAGCCGCCCTCTGCTCCGATAATAATTTGAATAGTATCCCTGATTGAAAGCTTACTCTTTCGGAGGGATTGCTCCTTCCTATATGCTTCTGCCATACGATTGATTACGTCACAAAGTTTCTTTTTTATGCACATAATGTTTTTTCCTTCCATTGGCTTTTCAACCGCCGGACGAAAAAAGAACGACAAAAACAAACCCAAGGCTGGGCATATGATTGACGTTCTTGTTCGCAACTATTATGTACTTTTAACTTCTTACTCTTGTTTATATTTTGACTTCTATAATATTTAAACTTTTGACTATTAACTTAATGTCTTCTTCCAAAATGTCTGACTTCTCACTTCTACGCGAACCGCTCGCCACAACGGTCACTATAAGTATAATTTATACAATCCTTTTTTTCAAGTCACTGATTCTTATTTCATAAAA
>Ga0137297_10442_pt1 | contig 31370 bp, 26 predicted proteins | sample RamsorincwithD2O_FD_97191 | JGI IMG/M metagenome (GOLD analysis project Ga0137297, IMG submission 97191) | Mouse cecal microbial communities from Vienna, Austria - Mucin amended with D2O | ecosystem: Host-associated > Mammals > Digestive system > Large intestine > Cecum | place: Austria: Vienna...
AAAGGAGCAGGAGGCGGACGTATACGCGGCTTTTGCCAGGGGAAATTTAGGAAAGGCAATTTCCCTGGCCTCTTCCGAGGATTTTAAGCTGCTTTACAGCGAGCTTTTGTATCTCTTAAAGCAGATTAAGCAGATGGATATCGGGGAAATGTTAAATTATATCCGCAGGCTGCGGGAGGAAAATATCGATCTGAATGAGTGCCTGGAATTTATGCAGCTTTGGTACAGGGATGTGCTGATGTTTAAGGTGACAAAAGATGCAAACCTTCTGATGTTTAAGGATGAGTTTGCCGCGGTAAATGAGATGAGCAACAACAGCGGGTATGAAGGCTTGGAAAATATTTTGTCTGCCATTGACAAGGCCAGGATAAGATTGGATGCAAATGTGAATACTGAACTTGTCTTGGAATTGATGTTTTTGGTGATGAAGGAGAATTGATACTATGATTAAGGTAATCGGAGTCCGTTTCCGAACAGCCGGGAAAATTTATTATTTTGATCCGGCGGGTCTGGAGATCAAGACAGGCGATAATGTGATTGTGGAGACAGCCAGGGGAATTGAGTACGGTTATGTGGTGATGGGAAACCGGGAAGTGGCTGACGATAAAGTAATCCAGCCCTTAAAGCAAGTGATCCGGATGGCTACGGATGATGATCGGGCCATAGAAGCTAGGAATAAGGAAAAAGAAAAAGAAGCTTTTCGGATCTGCCTGGAAAAAATCCGCAAAAGAGGCCTGGAAATGAAGTTAATCGATGCAGAGTATACCTTTGACAATAATAAAGTCCTGTTTTATTTTACAGCGGACGGGAGGATTGATTTTCGGGAGCTGGTAAAGGATTTGGCTGCTGTATTTAAGACCAGGATCGAGCTGCGCCAGGTGGGCGTGCGGGATGAGACGAAGATTTTAGGTGGGATTGGCATCTGCGGGCGCGCCCTTTGCTGCCATTCTTATCTTTCTGAGTTTATCCCTGTTTCCATTAAGATGGCGAAGGAACAGAATCTTTCCTTAAACCCGACGAAGATTTCCGGGGTTTGTGGCCGATTAATGTGCTGCTTAAAGAATGAGGAGGAAACGTACCAGGTATTAAACAGCAAACTTCCAAATTCTGGGGATTATGTAACCACAAGCGACGGCCTTAAAGGGGAGGTCCACAGCGTAAATGTGCTGCGCCAGCTGGTAAAAGTTTTGGTTACGGTAAATAATGATGAGAAAGAGCTTCGGGAATATCGGGTGGATCAGCTAAAGTTTAAGCCTAGGAGAAAGAAGAACAGCAAGGACGGCGGGGAGAAGGGCGGGCAGGATGCAGAGTTAAAGGCATTGGAAGCCCTGGAGAAGAAAGAAGGAAAGTCAAAGCTGTGATAGGAAAACGGTTTTTGGATGTGCAGCTAAAAGCGGATGAGCGCATAGATGATCTGGAACGGAACGGCTACGGGATTATCCAGAAGAAGGATGGATTTTGTTTTGGGATGGATGCAGTCCTTCTTTCTGGGTTTATAAATGTGCTCCCTGGGGAAAAGGTTTTGGATCTGGGGACAGGGACGGGCATCATCCCTATTCTTTTGGAGGCTAAGACGAAAGGAAAAGCCTTTACCGGCCTGGAAATCCAGGCAGAGATAGCGGATATGGCCAGGCGAAGCGTAAGGTTAAATGGCCTGGAGGAGAAGATCAATATTGTAACAGGAGATATTAAGGAAGCTGACCGGTTATTTGCGCCAGCTTCCTTTGACGTGGTAACTTCAAACCCGCCTTATATGAACAATGCTGACGGTCTGAAAAATCCGGGGGAAATGAAAGCCATCTCCAGGCATGAGGTGCTGTGCACCTTGGAGGATGTAATCCGGGAGGGCGCCAGGCTGGTTAGGCCAGGGGGAAAGGTTTATCTGGTTCACCGTCCCCGCAGGCTGGTTGAGCTGATCAATATCTTATCCCGCTATAAGCTGGAGCCGAAGCGGATAAAATTTGTCCATCCCTTCGCCGACAGGGATGCCAATATGGTTTTGGTGGAGGCCGTCCGGGGAGGGAAGCCAATGATGAAGGTGGAAAAGCCGGTGATTGTTTTTCGGGAGCCGGGAGTTTATTCGGAAGAAATCCGGGATGTGTACGGATATTAAAACTATATACGGAAATTTAGAAACGGGAAAATAGGCGCGGAGGGCAGGATGGCCGGGAAATTATACTTATGTGCAACACCGATTGGAAATCTGGAGGATATTACCTTAAGGGTGTTAAATACCTTAAAGGAGGTGGAGTTGATTGCCGCTGAGGATACACGGCACAGCATTAAGCTGTTAAACCATTTCCAAATAAAAACCCCCATGACCAGCTACCATGAATATAATAAGGTGGATAAGGCAAAATATCTGGTAAGCCAGATGGAAAAAGGGATAAATCTGGCGCTGATTACCGACGCAGGGACGCCAGGGATTTCCGATCCGGGGGAAGAGCTGGTAAAGCAGTGCTATGAAGCGGGAATTGAGGTGACTTCCCTTCCCGGCCCTGCCGCCTGCATTACGGCCCTTACGGTTTCAGGTCTGGAAACCAGGCGGTTTTGCTTTGAGGCCTTCCTTCCCTGGGATAAGCGGGAAAGGCAGAGGATCCTTAAGGAACTAAAGGAGGAAACCAGGACGATCGTCTTATATGAAGCGCCTCATCATTTGGTGAAAACGCTGGAGGAGCTTTACGAGGTTTTAGGGGAGAGGGAGATCACCCTTTGCCGGGAATTGACGAAGCGTTACGAGGAAGCCTGGCAGACCACCTTTTCCCAGGCCTTGGAGAAATTTTCTGTGGATGAGCCAAAAGGGGAATATGTGGTGGTAATCCGGGGAAAATCTTGGGAGGAATTGGAAAAGGAACAAATCCGGTCATGGGAGCGGATTTCCATTAAGGAACATATGGAGCAGTATGAGAAACAGGGGATGGACAGGAAAAGCGCAATGAAAGCGGTGGCCCGGGATCGGGGCATGGGAAAAAGGGAGGTATACCAGTATTTGCTGAACGGGCGCGGCTGAACAGACGGCAGATTTTCCTTAAAAAATGATTAGAAAGGCATGGTGCGGAGCATGAAGGAAGAGCGTTATCAAATATGGAAGGATCAGCTGGATGCTTTTCGGGAAAAAACGGAAGCATTTTATGCGGGGGAAATCGATAAAAAAGAGTACAAGGGATTTTCTGGAAAATATGGAAGTTATGCCCAAAGAGGAGGAAAGGCGAATATGCTTCGCCTTCGGATAACCGGAGGGATGATGGATAAGGACAAGCTTAAATTTGTGGCCGATGCCGCGAAAAAGCATCAGGTAAGTTTAATCCATCTGACCACCTGCCAGACGGTTCAGTTCCATAATTTAACCCCTGTCCAAGTTTATGAAGTCATGGAGCAGGCTCTTGATCACGGGATTGTCACCATGGGAGGAGGCGGAGACTATCCCAGGAACGTAACCATGTCTCCCCTTACGGGAGTGAAGGGAGGCTATATGGATGTTTCCCCTTATGCGCTGGCAGCCGCCGAGTACCTGATGGGATTTATCCAGAAGGAAAAGATGCCCAGGAAGCTGAAAGTATCCTTTTCCGATAGCCCGGCAAATACTACTCACGCTACGTTCAGGGATTTAGGATTTGTGGCAAGGCTCGATGGAAGGTTTGACGTGTACAGTGCAGGAGGCCTGGGGGCTAACCCTAAGCTTGGCCTTAAGGTAGGGGAAGCTGTGGAGCCGGAAAAAATCCTTTTCTATATCCGGGCAATGTGGGAGGTCTTTTTAACTTATGGAAATTATGAAAACCGGGCGAAAGCGAGAACCCGCTATATGCAGCAGACTTTAGGGGAAGAAGGTTATGTGAAGGCATTTCAGGAAAAGCTGGATCAGGTGTTTGCCTCCGGGGAGCATTTGGAGCTTTCCGTTAAATGCAATGAGATTTCCAAATTCGGAGATGGATCTTTTGCAGAAGGAAGGCGGATTATCCCGCAAAAGCAGGAAGGACTGTATGCGGTCAGCTACCATCCTATAGGGGGCTGCGTCAAGGCTTCCAAGCTTTGGGAGCTGTATGAGGAAATAAAGGATATGGATCAGGTTCAGATTCGGTTGTCGCCGGATGAATCGATGTATATCATCAATCTGACTGGGACAGAGGCGAAAAAAGTGGAGGAGGCGACAAGAGACGGAGCCAACTCCCTTGTGGAAGAATCCGTGGCCTGCATCGGAGCCAGCATCTGCCAGGTAGGGGTAAGGGATTCCCAAAAGCTACTAAGTTTAATTGTGGAAGCGGTAAGGAAGGCGAAGCTTCCCGATAAAGCCCTTCCGCGGCTGAATATTTCCGGCTGTCCGTCCTCCTGCGGGATGCATCAGATGGGAACCATCGGATTTCGGGGCGGGGTGAAAATGATTGACAAAGTGCCCAATCCTTCCTTTACAGTAGTGGTAAATGGCTGCGATGCCCAGGGGGAGGAGCGTATGGGGAAAGAGATAGGCGTTATGCTGGAGAAGGATATTCCGGCATTCCTTGTGGAGCTGGGAAAGAAGGTGGAACAGTCAGGGAAAGACTTTGAGCAGTGGATGAAGGAAAATGAGGAAGGGTTTATGGGGATGGTGGGGAAATATATTGTAACCTAATAGTTCAGCCAGTGGGAACCGCCCGTTTATGAGCAAAAGAAAGCTGCGTAAGCAGCAAAAAGCGCCGTAAGGCGCGGTTTTGCGAATGGCGCGGGCTGAATGGCGGTAGATTTTCTGCAAAAAAATAAATAAAAGAAGCAAACAGAAAAACGGCCAGAAGCATCATCTGCCTTCTGGCCGCCTTTTTAGCTGATAGGGATTACTCGACAATGGTCATGCCGGCAATTTTTGCAAGTCTGCGAATTGACTCTCTGGAAACTTTCCGGCCCTCATATTCAATCAGGTCTTCGGTGCTTCCGTCAAAAATATCAGCCGATTCGGCTTTTCGCAGGATAATGCAATTATCCTGGACTGAAATCTCCAATCCGTCCTTCACATCCAGATCAAGGCTTCTGCGAAGTTCGATAGGGAGTGTGATTCTACCTAGTTCATCAAGTTTCCGTACAACTCCTGTGGTTTTCATATAGTAAACCCCCTTCTAGTGATTAGTTGTGCACCCCCTGCAGTTTCATAATACCATAAATTGTAAGGGAAAGTCAATATTTTCCGAATAAAGACAAGAAAGTGCTTCCAGATGATAGCAGCAGATGATAAACGTAAAGTTTTCACTTTTTTTCCATTTTTATTAATAAGGTATTGACAAATGAAAATGAATCTACTACTATTAGTTTGAATTTCAAAGTATTTAATTTTAAAAGTATCTGCATATGGATGATAAGGATGGATTATGGTATCAAAAATCATAGGAACCGGATCCTGCCCGGGCGACCGCGTAGTTGCCAATGGGGATCTGGCACAGATTGTGGAAACCAGCGATGAATGGATTTATCCCCGGACAGGGATTAAAAACAGGCATTTAAATACCTTGTCTGGAACTTCAGGGATGGCGGCAAGTGCCGCGAAGCTGGCTTGTGAAAACGGAGGGATAGATCCGAAGGAGCTGGATTTGATCCTGTTAGCTACGTCAACCCCTGAATACTGCTTTCCCAACGGAGCCTGCCAGGTACAGGAAGAGCTGGGAGCGGTTAATGCGGCTGCCTTTGATTTAAGTGCCGCCTGCTCCGGTTTTATCTTTGCCCTTCAGACGGCCAACAGCTTTATCGTTTCGGGAAGCTTTAAAACGATCTTGGTCATCGGGGCAGATGATTTAAGCAAGATCATCGACTGGAATGACCGAAAAACCTGTGTGCTTTTCGGGGATGGTGCGGGAGCTGCGGTGGTGCGGGCGTCAGAAGAGGGCGTTTTTTCCGGGATAATGAAATCTGACGGAAGCAAAGGTCCAGTGCTTTCCTGCCTGGCTCGGTCGGGAGGGAATTTCCTGACGGGGAAAACCCCAAAGATGGGATACCTTTCCATGGACGGCCAGGAAGTGTTTAAATTTGCAGTTAAGAAAGTGCCGGAATGCATTGAGGAGCTATTATCAGGCCAGGGAATCCGAAAGGAAGAGATACGGTATTATATCCTTCATCAGGCCAATGAGCGGATTATCGAGGCTGCGGCAAGACGGCTTAAGGAACCTATGGAAAAATTTCCTATGAATATCCGGGAATATGGGAATACTTCCGCTGCCACCGTGCCCATATTGTTGGATGAGCTAAACCGGGAAGGGAAGCTTATCCGGGGAGATAAACTGGTTTTGGCAGGTTTTGGAGCCGGGTTAACCTGGGGAGCCGCCGTATTGGAATGGTAGTGACTGCAAGGGATTAGGGCAGTTGCGGATAACAAGGGAAATCAGAGCACCCGAAAAGCCGGGCCTGATGATACTCACGGCAGATGAAGTCTGCCATGAATATAAAATAAGGAAAAGAGAAGGAGATTACAGCCATGTTAGAGAAAATGAAGGAATTAATTGCGGATCAGTTAAGCGTAGAGGAAGATATCATCACGGAGGCCTCTTCCTTTAAGGATGATTTAGGGGCAGATTCCCTGGATTTGTTTGAGCTGGTAATGGCTCTGGAGGATGAGTACAGCGTAGAGATCCCGGCTGAGGATTTGGAGAAGATGTCCACGGTTGGAGATGTGATGAATTATTTAAAGGATAAAGGTGTAGAGGCATAATGATGGAAACAAGAGTTACAAAAATGCTGGGGATTGAGCATCCCATTATCCAGGGCGGCATGGCCTGGGTGGCGGAGCATAATCTGGCGGCAGCCGTGTCCGCGGCCGGCGGCCTGGGGCTGATTGGCGGGGCTAACGCCCCGGGCCAGGTTGTTCGGGAGGAAATCCGCAAGGCAAAGGAATTGACGGATAAACCCTTTGGGGTAAATGTGATGCTGATGAGCCCTTACGCGGATGACGTGGCGAAGGTAGTGGTGGAGGAAGGCATTAAGGTGGTTACTACCGGAGCCGGAAACCCGGAAAAGTATATGGAACTGTGGAAATCCGCTGGGATTAAGGTGATTCCGGTAGTGGCCTCTGTAGCTTTGGCAAAGCGGATGGAGAAATACGGGGCAGACGCGGTTGTGGCGGAAGGATGCGAATCTGGCGGCCATATCGGGGAAGCCACTACCATGACTTTAGTTCCCCAGGTGAAGGATGCCGTATCCATCCCGGTGATTGCCGCAGGAGGCATTGGGGATGGGAGAGGAATCGCTGCTTCTTTTATGCTGGGAGCGGAGGCTGTCCAGATTGGCACGCGGTTTGTGGTGTCAAAGGAATCCATCGTCCATGAAAACTATAAGCAGAGGATCATTAAGGCAAAGGATATTGACACGGCAGTGACCGGGCGCAGCCATGGCCATCCCATCAGAGGACTTAGAAATAAGATGACCAGGGAGTACTTAAAGATGGAGCAGGAAGGGAAATCCTTTGAAGAATTAGAGTACTTGACCCTTGGATCCTTAAGGAGGGCTGTCCAGGAGGGCGATATCCAGGAAGGCACGGTAATGGCCGGACAGATTGCCGGGATGATTAGCCAGGAACAGACCTGTAAGGAAATGATTGACGAGATGATGGCTCAGGCCGAAGCTTTATTAAAGCAGTGAGCTTGTTAAAAGGAAATGAAAAGGAAATTGGCTAAAAAAAGCAGGCAAAGTCAAAATCAGGATAAAGATTTGAAAAATTAAGGAGCCGCATATGAGCAAGATTGCATTTATATTCCCAGGCCAGGGAGCCCAGTATATCGGCATGGGCCAGGATTTTTATGAACAAACAGAAATTGGAAGGCAGGTATTTGAGGAGGCTTCCAGCCTGTTAGGGTTTTCCATGGCGGATTTATGCTTCCAGGAAAATGAACGGCTGGATGTTACGGAATACACTCAGGCAGCCATGGTGACGGTCAGCATAGCCATGATGAAGGTGCTTGAGGAAAAGGGCATAAAGCCTGACGCGGCGGCAGGCTTAAGCCTGGGAGAATATGCAGCTTTGGTGGCGGCGGGGGTAATCAGCGAGAAGGACGCGATTACCACGGTTCGCCAGAGGGGAATCCTGATGCAGGAAGCCGTTCCTCAAGGCATAGGAGCGATGGCCGCCGTGCTGGCCCTGGATCCGGAAACCATCGAAAAGGTGATTTCCTCCATCCCGGATGTATGGATTGCCAATTACAACTGTCCGGGGCAGACGGTGATCTCCGGCAAAAAGGAAGCCGTGGAAACAGCCTGCATCCAGTTAAAGGAAGCCGGTGCGAAGCGGACAGTAATGTTAAACGTAAGCGGGCCGTTCCATTCCGGGATGTTAAAGGAAGCCGGGGAAAAGCTTTCTAAGGTGTTGGAAGACGTGGAGGTTTCCACCCCGAAAATCCCTTACGTGGCAAATGTGACGGCGGAATTTGTCCGGGATGAGGCCATGGTAAAGCCGCTGTTAAAAGAACAGGTATCTTCCTCCGTGCGCTGGCAGCAGAGCGTGGAAACCATGATCAGGGAAGGGATCGATACCTTTATTGAAATCGGGCCGGGGAAAACACTGGCGGGATTTATGAAAAAGATTAACCGAACCGTAAAGGTTCTTAACATAGAAAAACTGGAAGATGTGGAAAACGTGTTGGAGGCGCTGGAAAAATGATGTTGGAAAATCACGTTGCCCTGGTGACAGGAGCGGGGAGAGGGATTGGAAAAGCCATCGCCCTTGCGCTGGCAGACGAAGGCGCATTTGTGGTGGTAAATTATAACGGCTCTGAGGCCAGAGCCATGGAAACGGTAAGCCAGATTCAGGAAAAAGGCGGGAGGGCAGAGGCCATCCGGTGCAATGTGGCAGATTTTGCCGCCTGCAGGGAAATGGTTGAAGGAATTATCAGCCATCATGGCCGCCTGGATATCCTGGTAAATAATGCCGGGATCACCAGGGATAACCTGTTGATGAAGATGAGCGAGGAAGAGTTTGACGCAGTAATCCATACGAATTTAAAGGGAGCTTTTAACAGCATGAAGCATATTTCCCGCCAAATGATAAAGCAGAGATCGGGCAGGATAATTAATATTTCTTCCGTGTCCGGCGTGGCAGGAAATGCAGGCCAGGCCAATTACAGCGCTTCTAAGGCCGGGATAATCGGCCTGACCAAGACGGCTGCAAGGGAGATGGCAGCCCGGGGGATCACCGTAAATGCCATCGCTCCCGGATTTATCCGAACAGATATGACGGATGTGCTTTCCGATGGGGTTAAAGATTCAATTATGGAAAAAATTCCTATGAAGCATTTTGGGGATCCGGAGGATATTGCCCAGACAGCACTGTTTTTGGCATCCGAACACGCAAAATATATTACCGGACAGGTAATCTGCGTGGACGGCGGCATGGTGATGTAAGGAAAAGGAGAAGATCAGGATGAGCAGGCGAGTAGTAGTGACCGGTTTGGGGGCAATTACCCCTATCGGAAATGATGTAGACAGTTTTTGGTCCGGTTTAAAGGAAAAAAAGGTAGGGGTTGGCCCTATTACTTATTTTGACACGGCAGATTACAAGGTGAAGCTGGCGGCCCAGGTAAAGGACTTTAATCCGAAGGATTATCTTGATCCTAAGGCTGCCCGGAGGATGGAGCTGTTTTCCCAGTATGCGGTTGCGGCCGCAAAACAGGCTTTGGAGGATTCCGGCATTGATATGGCAAAGGAAGACCCTTATATGGTGGGGGTAGCTGTGGGAAGCGGCATCGGCTCTTTGCAGGCTTTTGAGCGGGATCACAAGAAGCTTTTGGAAAAAGGCCCCAGCCGGGTGAATCCTCTTTTAGTTCCCATGATGATCAGCAATATGGCTGCCGGGAATGTGGCTATCCAGTTTGGATTGAAGGGAAAAAATATTAATGTGGTGACGGCCTGTGCCACAGGAACCCACAGCATCGGGGAGGCATTCCGCTCCATCCAGTACGGTGAAGCGGATGTGATGGTGGCTGGCGGCGCAGAGGCCAGCATCTGCCCTATCGGGGTGGCCGGTTTTACCGCACTTACGGCTCTTTCCACCAATGAAGATCCCATGAAGGCTTCCCGCCCCTTTGACCAAGAGCGGGACGGCTTTGTGATGGGTGAAGGCTCCGGCGTGGTTATTTTGGAAGAGTTAGGGCACGCCTTAAAGAGAGGGGCAAAGATTTACGGTGAGGTAGGAGGCTACGGAGCTACCTGCGACGCTTACCATATCACTTCCCCGGCAGAGGACGGGAGCGGAGCCGCAAGGGCCATGGAAAACGCCATAAAGGACGCCGGCCTTGTGCCTTCGGATATTGATTATGTCAATGCCCACGGAACCAGCACCCACCACAACGATTTGTTTGAAACAAAGGCCATTAAGCTTGCTTTGGGAGATCATGCGGGCAAGGTAAAGATTAATTCCACCAAGTCGATGATTGGCCATCTTTTAGGAGCTGCAGGAGGCGTGGAGTTTATTGTGTGCGTAAAGTCCATCCAGGAGGGTTTTGTCCATGCCACCGCGGGACTGGAAAAAGAAGGGGAAGGCTGCGACCTGGATTATACGAAGGGATCTGGGGTTTCCATGGAAGTAAACTGCGCTATCAGCAATTCCCTGGGCTTTGGCGGCCATAATGCAAGTATCGTGGTAAAGAAGTTTGTTGGTTAAAGGTTAACAGGAGAACGGACAGATGGATATTAAAGAAATTATGAAGCTGATCCAGGGAGTAAGCGATTACGGGCTGACCAGCTTTGAATTAGAAGAAGGAAACATGAGGATTTCCTTAAAAAGGGAAAAGGAAACCATCCAGGTGCAGACTCCTGTGTTGGCGGCAGCCGTGCCTGCAGGGACGGTTCTGGGGGCGGAAGGAGTGCTTCCCGGAGGGAACGTGGCCGCCGCAGTCCTTCCCCAGGCTCCGCTGCCGGCAGCTGCCGGGGCAGGCGTTGATCCCCTTTCGGTTCAAAAGGATCAGGAAAAGGAAGATATTGGATCAGATCAGGTAGTAACCTCTCCTTTGGTAGGCGTATTTTATGCCGCTTCCTCCCCGGATGCCGAGCCTTTCGTAAAAGTAGGGGATCAGGTGAAAAAGGGGCAGATTTTAGGAATTATCGAAGCCATGAAGCTGATGAATGAAATCGAGAGCGAGTATGATGGGATAGTGGAAGCGATCTTGGTGAAAAACGAAGATGTGGTGGAGTTTGGCCAGCCTTTGTTCCGAATTCGGTAAATGCTTGGAAAAATTCTTGAAGGCTATGACGCAGCTTAAAAACCATGTCAGGAGGAGAAAGCGTATGCTTGGAATTAAGGAAATTCAGGAGATTATCCCTCACCGCCACCCTTTTTTGCTGATTGACTGCATCGAGGAGCTGGAGCCTGGAGCCGGCGCTGTTGGATATAAATCCGTAACGTACAATGAACCGTTTTTCGCAGGCCATTTTCCCCAGGAGCCGGTAATGCCAGGGGTATTGATTGTGGAAGCATTGGCTCAGACCGGGGCGGTGGCGATTTTATCTAAAGAGGAAAATAAGGGAAAGGTGGCCTATTTCGGAGCCATCAACCAGGCAAAGTTTAAAAAGAAGGTAGTCCCGGGGGATAAACTGCGCTTAGAGTGCAGGATCATCAAGCAAAAAGGGCCGGTAGGCGTAGGCCAGGCCACGGCTACGGTAGACGGGAAAGTGGCCGTTTCGGCGGAATTGACGTTTATGATTGGATGATGCATAAAAAAGGCGTAACGGTGAAGGAACTGAACAGTTACGAAAAGGCAGGAAAAAGAGGTCAGAAGAAGGAAATGTTTGATAAAATATTGATTGCAAACCGGGGAGAAATCGCTGTCCGGATTATCCGGGCCTGCAGGGAGATGGGGATTAAAACGGTAGCCGTATACTCGGAGGCGGACAGGGATTCCCTCCATACCATGCTGGCGGATGAAGCTATCTGCATCGGCCCGGCAGCCTCATCCCAAAGTTATCTGAATATGGAACGGATTCTGACTGCCTGTGTGGCAATGAAGGCGGATGCCATCCACCCCGGCTTTGGGTTTTTGTCGGAAAATGCCCGGTTTGCCCAGCTGTGCGAGAAATGCCGGATTGCTTTCATCGGGCCTTCGGCGGAGATTATCCATAAGATGGGAAATAAGTCGGAAGCCAGGAAGACCATGATGGAGGCAGGGGTTCCCGTCGTGCCAGGCACGAAGGAGCCGGTGTTTACGGCGGAGAAAGGCTTGGAGCTGGCAGAAACCATCGGATTCCCGGTGATGATCAAGGCTTCCTCCGGCGGCGGCGGAAAAGGGATGAGGATTTCCAGGAGCCGGGAGGATTTTTCAGAAAACTTTAAGAGCGCCCAGTTAGAGTCTATCAAGGGGTTTTCTGATGATACCATGTATATTGAAAAGTATGTGGAAAGACCCAGGCATATTGAATTCCAGATTATCGGGGATAAGCATGGGAACGTGGTTCACTTAGGGGAAAGGGATTGTTCTATCCAGCGGCGTCACCAGAAGGTGCTGGAAGAATCTCCCTGTGACGTGATTTCCGATGAATTGCGGCGTAAAATGGGCGAAACCGCAGTCCGGGCCGCAAAGGCAGTTCACTATGAAAATGCAGGAACCATCGAGTTCCTTTTAGATAAAGAAAAGAATTTTTATTTTATGGAGATGAACACCAGGATACAGGTGGAGCATCCGGTAACGGAGCTGGTGACAGGCCTGGATTTGATTAAGGAGCAGATCCGGGTGGCGGCAGGGGAACCTTTAAGCGTAAGCCAGGAGGATGTGGTAATTTCGGGCCATGCCATTGAATGCAGGGTTAATGCGGAAAATCCTTCCAGGAATTTCATGCCTTGCCCGGGAAGGATTACCAATATTCACCTTCCGGGGGGAAATGGGATCCGGGTAGACACCCATATTTACGGAGATTACCAGGTTCCGCCCAATTATGATTCCATGCTGTTAAAACTGGTGGTACACGGGAAGGACAGGAGGGAGGCAATCCAGAAGATGAGAAGCGCCTTAGGGGAGCTGATCATTGAAGGGATTGAGACGAACGCGGATTTCCAGTATGAGATTTTAAGCCATCCGGCTTTCCAGGAGGGAAATACGGATACGGGCTTTATCCCAGAATATTTCCCTCAGTATTGCAAATAAATGATTTTGGCAGAGCGTGGTTAATCAGGAATTTCTATGGAGAAAAGAGGTAGCCTATGCTGAAAGGTATGTTTAAGAAAACCTATACATTGATTGATACCAAATACAGCAAATCAAAGGATCGGAGCCTGGAAAAGAATCAGGAGCCGGTTATCCCGGAAGGGCTGTGGAGAAAATGCAATAAGTGCGGGCAGCCAATCTATGTGGAGGATGTAATGAACAATCATTACGTTTGTCCAAAATGCGGAGGCTATTTCCGGATCCATGCCTACAGGCGGATAGAGATGCTGATGGATGAGGGGAGCTTTGAGGAGTGGAATCAGGAAATGGAATTTTCCAATCCTTTAAACTTCCCGGGATATGAAAAAAAGATTCAGGCGGCCAAGGAAAAGACCAGGCTGAATGAGGCGATTGTTACGGGAAAAGGCTTAATCTGCGGGCAGCCTGCGGCAGTAGGCGTGTGCGACGCCAGATTTTTGATGAGCAGCATGGGCCATATCGTAGGGGAGAAGATTACCCAGGCCGTGGAGCGGGCTACGAAGGAGCAGCTTCCGGTGATTATCTTTGCCGCGTCAGGAGGAGCCAGGATGCAGGAAGGAATTGTTTCCCTAATGCAGATGGCGAAAACCTCCGCAGCCTTAAAACGCCATCATGAGGCGGGGCAGCTGTTTATCAGCGTTCTTACGGATCCCACTACGGGAGGAGTAACTGCAAGTTTTGCCATGCTGGGGGATATTATCCTTGCGGAGCCGAAAGCCCTTATTGGATTTGCAGGTCCCAGGGTAATCGAGCAGACTATCGGCCAGAAGCTTCCGGAAGGCTTCCAGAGGGCGGAATTTCTTTTGGAACACGGTTTTGTGGATATGATCGTGGAAAGGAAGGATCAAAAGGAAGTGATTGGAAAGCTCCTTTCCATGCACAGGAAGGAAAAGGGGTTTTTTGACGGCGGCGTATTTAATGATGATTATTGGAAAAATGGCTTGGGCGGAGGGAAGCCCTGCAAGGCAAAGAAACGGGAAGCTGAGGCTGCCTGGGATACGGTTTTACTTTCCAGGAAGGCGGATCGGCCTACGGCCATGGACTATATCCAAGGGTTGTTTGATGAGTTTATGGAATTTCACGGCGATCGGTATTTTAAGGACGACGGGGCCGTGGCAGGAGGAATTGCCTTATTCCACGGAATGCCGGTGACGGTAATCGGCCAGGTGAAGGGGAAAAACACGAAGGAAAACATTAAGCGGAATTTCGGGATGCCTTCCCCTGACGGCTATCGGAAGGCTTTGCGCCTGATGAAGCAGGCAGAAGCCTTTGGACGTCCGGTAATCTGCTTCGTGGATACTCCAGGGGCTTTCTGCGGTTTAGAGGCGGAGGAAAGAGGGCAGGGCGAGGCGATTGCCAGGAACCTGTTTGAAATGTCTTCCTTAGCCGTTCCCATCCTTTCCATTGTGATCGGTGAGGGAGGCAGCGGCGGCGCTTTGGCTATGGCGGTAGCCAATGAGGTGTGGATGATGGAGCACGCGATTTACTCCATCCTTTCCCCGGAAGGCTTTGCTTCCATTCTTTGGAAGGACAGCAAGAAAGCGCCGGAAGCAGCGAAGGTAATGGGAATTACCGCTAAGGATCTTTATGGGATGAATTTAATCGAGCGGATTATTCCGGAAGAGGAAGAGTTAAATGAAGAATCCTTGCCGAAAGTGCTTGCTTACATGGATCAGGCAATGAATGAATTTTTCCTTAAGGTAAAGGATTTGAATAAAGAGCAGCTGGCAGAAGATCGGTATCAGCGGTTCCGCCGGATGTAAAAAGCAGCGATTATCCTGGTAGGAAGAGATGAGCCGCCTGAATGATTAGATTCGTCCATGGCGGCAAAAGGCAGGAATGACCAGATCAGAGATTGACTAGGAGAAAACATCATGGGAAGGTATCAACCGTTAAGCATAGGGGATTTACGGATAAAAAACCCGGTTATCCAAGGCGGAATGGGAATCGGCATCAGCCTTTCCTCCCTGGCAGGTTCAGTGGCTAAGGCCGGAGGAATAGGATTGATTTCCACGGCTCAGATTGGTTTTCGGGAGCCGGATTTTGAAAAGCATCCTAAAGAAGCGAATTTAAGGTCCATGGAAAAGGAATTGGCAAAAGCAAGGAAAATTGCCCCGGAAGGGGTAATCGGCTTTAACATTATGGTTGCCACCAAGGATTATCCGGATTATGTAAAAAAAGCCGCAGAGATCGGAGCGGATGTCATTGTGTCTGGTGCAGGCCTTCCGGTAAACCTTCCGGAATATACGGCAGGAAGCCGGGTAAAGATTGCTCCTATCGTATCTTCTCCTAAGTCCGCATCCGTTATCTGCAAAATATGGGACAGAAAATATCACAATGTGCCGGATTTTGTGGTGATAGAAGGACCTTTGGCGGGAGGCCACTTAGGATTTTCCCGTGAGGACTTAACAGGCTTTAAAGCAGACCGGGAGGATACGGATAAAGTGTATGACCGGGATGGTTATGATCAGGAAATTTTAGGGATTCTGGAAGTGATAAAGAAGTTTGAAAATCAATACAGGTGCAAAATCCCGGTAATTGGAGCGGGAGGTATTTTTTCCCGGGAAGATATGGCTCACCATATGTCCCTTGGCTTAGACGGGGTTCAGGTGGGAACCAGGTTTGTGACTACCGTAGAATGCGATGCCCCTGATGCTTACAAGAAAGCGTATATCCAGGCGAAAAAGGAAGATATTGTGATTGTAAAAAGCCCTGTGGGAATGCCGGGACGGGCAATATGGAATCCTTTTTTGGAAAAAGTTTCGGAAAAGCCGGAAAATATCACCCATTGCTTTAGGTGCTTAGAGCATTGTAATCCGGCGACGGCTCCTTACTGCATTACTATGGCGCTGATTCGGGCTGCTTTAGGGCAGATAGAGGATGGGCTTTTGTTCTGCGGGTATAATGCTTACCAGTGTGACAGGATAGAAACGGTTGAAGAAGTGATGGCGGATTTGTGCGGATGAGTTTTCTTCACTGCGGATTAGCGGGCAATGGAATTTGGAAATAAGGTATGGAATTTAGGCGGGCAGCTGCCTGCCATTGGGTTTATGGGCCTGGTGGCGGGGGGCTGCTTTTTTGATGGGGGTTGAACTATTGTAAAAATAATTTTGCTTTTCCGCTGCGCCAGGCCATATTCCATCGTCACCGCGCTTTCGCTCCGCCTTCAACGTAGCGGACGCTAAACTCGTGAAAGACCTCGTTAAGCGCCGACGTTTCAGGAGGGGTTCCTCATGGAATATGGCCTGGCTCCGCTGCCTTATTGGCTAGCGGAGAATGACCTCCCATTAGGTAAATAGATAAAACTTATAGTCAGTTGGATAGGTGAAATTTACAGTTAATCAGATAGAAAAAAATTATGGTTAATTTAGGCAAATAAGGTTTATTCATGTGAAAAATCTGTCAGTAATGAAACGCTTCCGCCAAAAAACCATTCTCAGTCATACCAAGATCTAACTAAGAGCTAACCAGTACCTAGCCGTCTGTGGTGCATGTACACTAAGAAAACCGTATAAAACGGCGGCACTTAGCGAGGTTTTTTCGAGCTTAGTGTCCGTTCCGTTTTATGTCGAGCGAGAGCGCGTTTTCGTGTGTACATCCACCACAGGCGGCGAACTCGTCAGCTTACGTATTTCCTCTAAGCCAGTAAACCCATCGTAAGAAACACCAGATAACTCCATTCACCCCCAATATCATCCGAAACAACTTAGCGTCAAAATCCACCTAATCAACTATCCAGGTTGACAAAGCATTAATTTTCCCCCAGCTATCCAAGTTAACAAAGCATTAAATTTTGATTTAAAACTATCCTATTTCATCACTATTTTCCACTAATTACCATAAAAACACATCATCCCCCTTTAACTTAAAGACAGCTTCCATAAAATAATAATCTCCGTAGATAATGTTAAATTCATGCTCCTTATCATGATAAGCTGCCGTGCATTTTTCCAGGATACAGTCATTTTCCCTTCCCCAGCTGCACCGCTTTTCTTCCAAAGCCTTCAGCAGCTTAATTGCCGCGTTCAGGTAAAGATCCCTTTCATACTCCCCTACCTGCCTGCTGATTTCCAAAAGGCCGCTGGCTGCAATAGCCGCCGCTGTAGAATCTTCCCAAGCCGGTTTTTTAGGCTGCCTGAAATCTACTGGAATCAGCCCGCTTTCCGGAATATTCGCCATAAAATAATGGGCTATTTTTTTGGCCGTATCCAGATATTCCTGCTTTCCCGTATGGATATAACTAATTACAAACCCATACAAGCCCCAAGCTTGCCCCCTGGTCCAGGATGAGCCATCTCCATATCCTTGTCCGCCGTAATCCCTTACCATAACGCCTGTAAAGGGATCAAATTCCACAATATGCCGGACGGAACCGTCAGGGCGGACAAAACATTCCATCGCCCGATCGGCATGAAGCATGGCAATCTGCTTAAATCTGGGATCCTTTGTCATGTCACTGGCCCAATAAAGCAAAGGAATATTCATCAAACAGTCAATAATCGCCCAGCCCCGGTTATCCAAAGCCTGTGCCTCTTTCCCTGCTTCCACTATCGGATCATTCCAGGCGCGGATAAAACGCCCTACCGGATTAAACCGTCCTGCCAGCAAAGCCGCCGCATGAAGCCCTCTCCGCTTTCCATCCTCACTTCCCGTCAGCCGGTAATCCGCCACTGCGGAAGGAAGCCACATAAACCCCACGTCATGATGAAGGCCGTAAAAATAATCAAAGCAGGAATCCAGGGATTTTTCCGTATATTCCCCAATCTCCCGATACCGCTCATTCCCCGTTTCATGGTACATCAGCCACATCATTCCGGCCCAAAACCCATTACACCACCATCTCGGCCCATTATCCGGGGTAAACTCAATTTTCGGATCCAACCGGTTATCATGTGTTCCGTTAACTGTAGTGTAAGGGATCTTATCTTTGGATTTTTCACTAACCCACTCCATCTTTTCTGCGATCTTTTTCGCCGTCTCCTTCGCCCAATCTTGATAATTGCCGTTCATACGTTCTCTCCTGTTCTTTGCATTGTTTAATTTTTTTACCTATTTGAATATTTTAACTTATTTGGCTGCATGATTCTATATTATTTTTTACGCTGAACATAGATAATTTTAACATTATAGCTTTGCTTTTTTGCTGCGGTATTGGCCAGTGGAGAATGGCACTTCCCGCAAGCCAGTACCTAGCCGTCTGTGGTGCGTGTACACTAAGAAAACCGTATAAAACGGCGGCACTTAGCGAGGTCTTTTCGAGCTTAGTGTCCGTTCCGTTTTATGTCGAGCGAGAGCGCGTTTTCGTGTGTACACGCACCACAGACGGCGAACTCGTCAGCCAACGTGTCTCATTTCAGCCAATAAACCTATCGTAAGAGACACCAATTACCTTCCTCCATCCCAACACCATCTGAAACAGCCCAGCATCAAAATTCCCTCACCAGTTATCCAGGTTGACAAAGCATTTATCTTCCCCCAGCTATCCAAATTAACAAAGCATTAAATTTTTTGATAAAACTTTCACCAATCTTTTTCCCCTTTTCTGATTGCAATATGGTATAAAACCTTCCGGCATTACCTATAATAGAAAAAAACAGGTACAGGCAGGTTTTTATGGGTTTGTTAGAATATTTGGGAATTCGGCCCAGGCCGGAAATCTATTACTATAATACAAGGGCGGGATTTTGCCCGGAGGTTTTGGCTGGCAAGATGGAGGAGCTGATAGGGGAGGAGTTAAGAAAAGGGAAAAAGGGCGTAGTATTTTTATGCATTGGGACTGACCGCTCTACCGGGGACAGCTTGGGGCCGCTTATCGGGCATAAGCTGAGGGAACAGGAACGGCGGCGGGGGTTTGTGCCCAGGGCGGCGGTGTTTGGTACGTTGGATCGGCCTGTCCATGCCATGAATCTGGAGCGATACCAGGAGTTTGTGGCCGCGAATTTCCCAGGCCGGGTGGTGATTGCGGTGGATGCCTCGGTGGGGGATTCGGATCATATCGGATACGTTACCTTGGGAAAGGGTTCATTAAAGCCGGGTTTAGGCGTGAGCAAGGATTTAAGGGAGGTGGGGGATTTGTTTATTACCGGGATTGTAGGGGGAAGCGAAAATTTTGATCCGGTAATGCTCCAGAGCGTGCGGCTGTCCATGGTAATGCGAATGGCGGACTGCGTCTGCGACAGCATTTCCCTTGTCGAAAACTTATGGGATTTTCCATCTGCCGTTTGACATTTTTTTTAGGATTTGTATGATATGCTTGTCCAGACGACAAAGTGGGACGGTGATTCCGAAGCACTGAAAGAAAGCAGGGTGAGCATATGGGTGAATTATACGAGCCATTTCCAAAGCTGCCGAAGAATATCCGACAGATTGGGGAACGGGATAACATTGTCCGGGTATATGTGGAAGATTATGTAAATACGTATTTAAAGCGGCTGATGCCAAAAGGCGGACAGGATCTGCGGGCGGGAGTTTTGCTAGGAAATTTAGAGGAGCACGGAGGAGTTCCTTATGTATTTATTGATGGGGCTCTTGAGATGGAAGGAATCACGGAAGAGGGGGAAAAGGTTAATTTTACGGAAGAGTCGTGGAAAAAGGCTTACCAGTCTATGGAGGAAATGTTTCCGAAAAGGACGGTTCAGGGCTGGTTTTTGTGCGGCGCTCCCGGGAGTACGTTAAGCCCTTTAAATTATTGGAAGCAGCACGGGCAATATTTTTCTGGGAATAACAAGGTTATGTATTTAAACAGTGGCCTGGAAGGGGAGGAAGCCTTATATATCACCTCCAGCGATGGATTTTACAAGCTGCGGGGGCATTGCATCTATTATGAACGGAACCAGATGATGCAGGATTACATGGTGATGCAAAAAGACAGCCATCAGGTGGAAGCAGGGGGAAGCGATTCGGTAATCCGGGATTTTCGGAGAAAGATGGAAAAGAAAAAGAAGCAGGCGGACAGCCAGAACCAGGCGGTTCGGCTTTTGCGGGGGATGTGTGCCTGCTTGGCGATCTTAGCATTGGCCGGAGGGGTGGCAGCCCTTAACAGTGCGGAAAAGCTAAAAGATATGGAAGCGGTGATGGCGTCTGTCCTTCCAGATGCAGATGCCGTTTCGGATGCAGGGAAAAATTACCTTTCCGGCCTTGGGGTAAAGGTGGGACGAGCTGGGGAAAAGGGAGGATTGCCTTCCGAGGGAAACGATTACGGCGTAAATGAAGTGATTATTGAGGAAGCATCCGGCGGTGTGTTTCCCACCTTGGCAGCGGGAGGCCAGAGTAAAGGACAGGCGGGGGAAGGAAATTTTGGCGGTTTAACGTCCGGTGAACAGGGAGAAGGGGATAATGTCCAGGAAATACCGGAAAATACCTTGGGCGGGGAAGAAACACAGGAAGCTACCAGCCGCCAGGAAAGCCAGGAAATAAAGGACAGTGAAAGCCAGGACAGCCAAGGGGAAGTTGGCAGCGCAGATGTAGGAAATGGGCAGCAAGGCCAGAATGGAGATGAGGGAAGCAGCCAGGAAGCATATGCAGACGGGGGATCAGGGCAGTCAGAAGAAGATTTAGCGGCAAATCAAAGCAGTGCCCAGGAGGAAGCCCTTCCTGCCGCAGCGCCGCCCAGGCAGCTTGAACCGGCTCCGGGCCAAAGCGTTTACATCGTCCAGCAAGGGGAAACGTTATATGGGATTTGCTTTGAGCTGTACCAGAATTTAAGCAAGGTGGATGAGATCTGCCGGATTAACGGCCTGGAGGACGTGAATATGCTGGAGGCGGGGAGACGGCTGATTGTGCCTTAGAGTGTGCCATAGGGGGAAAAAAGATAATGATTTTTTTTACCATATGTTGTATACTGTTATAGAAAGGCATAACGGGAGCAGCGGATCATTACGGCGGGATTTTACGCCCCGCAGGATACGGATTCCCTGCAGACAGCATAGAGAAGGTTCAGGAGAATAATTAATGGAAGATACAAATTCGATCAACCGGGAGCTGAAAAAACAGCAGCTGCGGAAACAGATTGTATCCAACCCTAATCCGATGCGTACCGGCTCTTCTTCATACCAGGGAGATGGGCAGGAAGACGAGGGCTCAGGCCTGGGAGGTTCGGGGCTTCTTCGCAGGGGGATAATCACCAGCATGGTGGTCGTTTTGATCGTGATTGCCATAGCAGGCGTTGCGATGTACCAAAATACATACCGCAGATATACGGAGTATACGGTTTCCTGGGAAGCTGATTTACTGGCAGGAGATGGCAGTGGGGCAGGGGTGGAAAGCAGCTTTACGGCTTATGAAGATTTCGGGGAAAATTTGATTAAATATACGAAAGACGGAGCAACGTATTTTGACGCCAAGGGCAAGGCTGCTTGGGTGCAGGCATATGAAATGAAGGCGCCGATTATCGCCATAAACGGGGATTACGCAGCCATTGCCGATCAGCAGGGGAATCAGATTTATATTTTTGACAAGAATGGCTGCCAGGGAACGGCCACGGCTCTGCTTCCTATTTCAAAGGTCAGCGTTTCGGCTAAAGGGGTAGTTGCCGTAATCCTGGAGGATGCCAGGTCAAATTACATTACGCTGTTTAAAAAAGACGGGTCAACCTTGGTGGTGATTAAATCCCGCTTATCAGGCAATGGATATCCTTTAGATATCAGCCTTTCCCCGGAGGGAAACCAGATCATCTGCTCTTATATGTACATTAACCAGGGGATGATGGACTGCCGGGTAGTGTTTTATAATTTTTCCGAGATTGGGAAAAATTCCGAAACCCGGCTGGTGGGAGGATTTGACGAGGTCTTTAAGGGATGTATCGTGCCAAGGGTTCATTTTTTGGATGAGACGTATTCCTTTGCCTGTTCTGACAAGGGACTTTCCTTTTTCAGTTCCAAAAATTTGGCTTCACCAGAGCTTTTGCTTCAGGTTCCCATGGAAAGCCGGATACGCACGCTGTTTTATTCCAAGTCTTACGTAGGCGTAATTTTGGACAATGAAGAAGGGGAAGCCCCTTACCGGATGGAGATTTACCGTCCCTCTGGGGAGCTGGCGCTGAAAAAAGAATTTAACTTCCGTTATCAGGAGGCAGCGTTTGACGGGGATCAGATACTTTTGTGGAATGAAAGCGGCTTTGAGGCGTATAATCTTTCTGGAACGCAGAAATTCGGCGGAGAATTTGGAGGTTCCGTGTCAAAGGTGAAGACGGGAAGGTATCCCAACAGCTATCAGATCATCAGCTCTGGGAAGCTGACCGAGATTACGCTGCAGTAAAGGAAAAAGAGGAAAATGGAGGAAGAACATGGAGAAAAAGTGTATTGGAATCGACGTTGGAGGAACGACCGTAAAAATCGGCATTTTTGAAGCCAGCGGAGCATTGCTGGAAAAATGGGAGGTTCCTACCAGGAAAGAGGAAGGAGGGAAATATATCCTTTCGGATGTGGCGGCTTCGATTAAGGAAAAGCTTGGCCAGCTTAAGATTAACCTGGAAGGTTTAGCCGGTGCAGGCCTAGGCGTTCCCGGGCCGGTAATGCCGGATGGATATGTGGAGGTCTGCGTTAATTTAGGCTGGAAGGACGTAAACCCAAAGGAGGAGTTAAGCCCATTGCTGGGAGGAATCCCGGTATTTATCGGCAATGATGCCAATGTGGCGGCTCTTGGAGAGATGTGGCAGGGCGGCGGCAAAGGCTACAGCGATATTGTGATGGTGACTTTAGGAACCGGCGTGGGAGGCGGCGTGATCATTGATGAGAAGATTATTGCCGGGAAGCACGGCTTAGGCGGAGAAATCGGCCATATCCATGTGCGTGATGAGGAGACGGAGCACTGCAACTGCGGCGGCGTGGGATGTTTAGAGCAGGTGGCGTCAGCTACGGGCATTGCCCGGGAGGCGAAAAGGATGATGGCGGCTAAGGCTGACCCTTCAGAGATGAGGAAATTTGGGGACGGGATAACCGCCAAGGATGTGCTGGACTGTGCCAAGGCAGGGGATAAGCTGGCAGTGGAAGTGATGGAGATAGTAGGCCACTATTTAGGCGTGGCCTTGGCTCAGGTGGCGCTGACGGTGGATCCTGAGGCATTCGTTATCGGCGGCGGGGTTTCCAAAGCCGGGCAGTATATCATTGATGTGATCGAGAAGGATTACCGGAAATATACGGCGATTTCGGAGAATAAAGGGATATTAACCTTGGCAAAGCTGGGCAATGACGCAGGGATTTATGGGGCGGCCAGGCTGGTGCTGGGGTAAGGAAGGCGAATTGAATAGGATTATGACCAACCACGGAAGGAAGTTCGCATGATAAGCAGCCGAGAATTTGCAAAAATCTGATCGGCAAGATGCCAGAGAGCCGTCTGCTCTATGTCATTTCATATATTCCATTAAGATTTAAGGCTGCCAGAGAATCGGAAAATGCCATTATCCGATTCCCTGGCAGCCTTTCTCTATCTTGATTTACTTTGGAGCCCACGCCCCATTTTCATCTACATAGTGTCCGTCCGGCGTGGTCGTTTCCTTCAACATCTTCCCGTCGTTCCCCACATAATACCGGTCAACCCATTGATTCTTTACCATATAGCCAGATCCGTCAAAATAGTACCAATTATCCTCGATTTCACGCCAGTCGTTGGTGGGGATCTCCCCGGTGGTATACTGATACCAGGTTCCGGCGGAATCGCTGTGCCACTGCCCCTGGATGCCGGTGTCCTGAGAGGCGTGCTCCCTGATGTAGGCAAGCTTGGCTTCATCCACTGCCAGGATGGGGGAAGTTACCCAGTCGCTGCTTTTCGTTTTCTTATATAAGCCGTTGGCCTTTACCTGGAAAGTGTAATTCCCAGGCTTGGTGATCTTGGTGGATAGGTTATACACGGTTACTTTAGTGGTTGGGGAGCTGGAAGAGGAGACGGCTTCCCCATCCCTGCGTATACGCACCGAGTAATTGCCAGCGCCCAGCACTTCATCCCAGGTGGCAATCCCGGTATCGGTCCAAACCAGGCTGGTAGGCTCCTCCAGTTCGCCCTCGCCTAAATTTTTCAGCCTTACGGATAAGGTCATGGTAGAATTGCTGTTGCTCCTGGCGGCTTCCTGGAAAACGGCTCCTTCGCCTTCCAGTTCAAAATATTTCGGCTTAATGCTGGTAAAGTAGTAATCATCCTCCGCGTCCAGGACGATTACCGCATATGGGAAAGAAGAAGTAGCCGAACCGTCTGGAAATAAGTTTACCGTTCGGACAAAGTAACTTTCGTCTTCACAATCTACGTTTAAGTTTTCCCAGCTGTCCGGATCCATGCTGAAGGATAAGGAAACCTGGGTGATTTTTTCCCTGGCAAAGCTTGTGACAGGAGCCAGGGGGGAAAGGAAAGTGGCCGCCAGCAGGACGGAAAAAATTTGCTTGCTTTTGTTCAATGTAAAACGCCTCCCTTGATTGATAACGTTATGCGGATTCCTCGCTAAGTTCCTTAAGTATACCATAAATTTTCCCATTAGAAAATATCGCAAATCTATCTTTTTGTGGGAAATTCTGTCGATTTTTTTACAATTCCCATAATTAAGCCGCTACAGGTTAACCGGCCTTGGCAGGCTAAAGATGAATTCCGTCCCCACGCCTACCGTGCTGATCACATCAATATTTTCCCCGTGGGCCTGGATAATTTCCTTTACGATGGAAAGACCCAGGCCGGTTCCCTTTTTATCCTTGCCCCGGGATAAGTCGGTTTTGTAAAAACGCTCCCAGATCTTTTTAATGCTGTCTTTTGGGATCCCTATTCCCGTATCCTTTACGGAAACAAAGATTTTTTCGTGCTTGGGGTAAGCCTGAATGTAAATGGTGGAGCCGTCAGGGCTGAACTTGATGGCATTGTCAATCAAATTGTACAGCACCTGTTGTATCTTGCCCAATTCTCCATATACCATCTGGATGCTGTCCCCAAAGGTTAAGTCAAAAGTAAGGTTTTTTTGGCTGCACACCACTTCAAAGGTGGCCGCCGTATCCTTAATCACCCGGTTAATGTCAAAGTTAGTGCGGAAAAGAAGGCCTTTGCTGTCTAAGGAATTTAAGGTCAGCATTCCCTGGGTCAGTTTGTTTAGCCGTTCGGTTTCCGTGATCACCCGGTTTAAGTACTTATCGTGCATTTCTGGTGGGATGGTTCCGTCCAGGATGGCTTCCAAAAAGCCCTTGATGGAGGTAAGGGGAGAACGGAAATCGTGGGATACGTTGGCGATAAAGGTTTTTTGGTATTCCTCCAATTGGTTTAGCTTATCGGACATATAGTTTAAGGTTTCCGCCAGGTATCCGATCTCATCATGGGAGGAAAGCTGGATCCGGTATTCCAAATTCCCCGAGGCGTATTCGTTGGCGCCTGCCGTGATTTTCTTCAAGGGGAAATACACGGTCAGGGTAAAGGTAGCCAGGATCACCAGGGACAGGATGAAGATGATCCCAAAGGTTAAGTACACTATATTTAACAGGCCATCCCGGGAGGCCTGGATTTGGCTTATGGGCATATGGATCAGGACATAGCCGTATATGGTGTAATTGCCGGTGATCGGGGCGGAAACACTGAGCACATCGTAGGGGAAGGTTCCGTAAAAGTTCCCAATGCCGTAGTTTTTATTTCCCAGGGCCGTAGGATCGAAATCCACGGAAAGGCCTTCCCTGACTCCTTTTTCCGAATCAATCGTCACCATCCCGTCCCGGTCCACTACCCAGATTTCGGACTGTAGGGAAGGGGATAGGATGGACAGCTGGTGGGACACGGTTTCCAAGCTGGGAGCCGTCCTGCCATATACGGAGCTGCAGTCTAGAGCCAGCTGGTTTGCTTCATCATAAAGGAGATCGGCTTTCTCCTGAAGCAAATACTCATACGTAGCATTGGAAGAGAAAAAACCGATCACCAAAAAGCCTAAAAGCCCGAAAATCACGTAGCTTAAAATAAATTTATAGTAGAGAGAGCGGATCATCGTTTGACCTCGAATTTATAGCCGATTCCCCATACGGTTGACAGGGCCCAGTTTTTATGATCCTTGATCTTTTCCCGCAGCCGCTTGATATGGACATCCACGGTTCTGGTATCCCCCATATATTCATAGCCCCAGATATGATCCAAAAGCTGCTCCCTGGTAAATACCTGGTTAGGGGAGGAGGCAAGGAAATACAAAAGCTCCAGTTCCTTGGGAGGCATTTCAATGGAGTGCCCCATATAAATTACGGAGTAATTGGTCAGGTTTACAATCAAGTCCGGGTATTCCACGAAATCGCCTTGCTGCTGGGTGGAGGCAGAGGTTAAATCGGGGGGCGGAGTCTGATAGCGCCGGAGCACAGCCTTTACCCGGGCAACCAGCTCCTTGGAATCGAAGGGCTTGATCATGTAATCATCGGCTCCCAGCTCCAGCCCCAGCACCTTGTCGAAAATCTCGCCTTTGGCGGAAAGCATAATGATAGGAACCTGGGAAGTCATCCTTAGCTGGCGGCATACCTGGTAGCCGTCAATGCCGGGAAGCATTAAATCTAAAAGAATCAGGTGGGGCTTGAAGCTGGGGAAAACCCGCAGGGCTTCCTCCCCATCCCCCACAATCTGGGTTTCGTAACATTCTTTTAACAGATAAAGGGAAATTAATTCTGCGATATTGGCGTCATCGTCAACGATCAGGATTCTTTGTTTCTCAGCCAATGTGGGCCTCCTTTAATTAATGATGTTGTAAATCATTTGGCCAGTGGGAATGGCGCGTTACTTAAAGGTGACAATCGTAACGCCGCTGTCCCCTTCCCCAAATTCGCCTAAACGGAATTCCTTTACGTATTTCAGCCGTTTTAAATATTTGTGGATGCCGGCTTTTAAGGCTCCCGTTCCCCGGCCATGGACTACCCGGACGGAGGGAAGATGGGAAAGGTAAGCATCGTCTAAATATTTGTCCAGCACGGAGCAGGCTTCGTCTACGTTCATCCCGATTAAGTTGATTTCCGGTGAGATGGAAGCGGATTTTGACATCTGGATCCGGCTTTTCCCGCTGCCGCTTCCCTTCCTGCCTCCGGAGGATAAGCTTCCCTCGTAGGCCGGGCCGGTGATCTCCTGCTCGTGGAGCAGCTCCAAATCCTTAATGTTTACCAGGGAGCGGAGGATGCCCATCTGCACATACAGATCCCCTTTGTCGTTGGGCAGGGTGCTGACCGTGCCTTTTAAGCCCATGGTTAACACCTTCACCCCGTCGCCCACCTTTAATTTTTTCGGGGAAATGGGCTGGGACGGGCCTTTCTGCTTGATGGCAAGCTTTTGGTCGGCTTCTTTTAATTTATCCCGAAGCTTGGCTCGCTCGGCTTCCAGCTGTCGGTTTGAGCCGGAGTCGGCGGAAAGCTTATTAATCTGTTTTATGGTTTGATCCGCCGTTTCTTTGGCTTCCCTTAAGATCCGCTGGGCTTCTTCGGCGGCATTGCGGATTAGCTTTTCCTTCCGCTCATCCAGCCGCTCTTCCTTCTGGGACAGCCGGGATTTAAGCTGGGCGATCTCCGCCTTGTAGGACTGGATTTCCGCCTGCTCCTTTTCAATCATTACCCGGCTTTCTTCCAGGTGGGCGATCAAATCCTCGAAAGCCTGATCTTCCGTCTCTAAGTGGCTTTTGGCGTCTTCAATAATGTAATCGGGAAGACCCAGTTTTTTGGAAATCGCAAAAGCGTTGCTTTTTCCAGGGATTCCAATCAGCAGCCGGTAAGTGGGCTGTAAGGTTTCCACATTAAACTCACAGCAGGCATTTTCCACTCCCGGGGTGGAAAGGGCAAATACCTTAAGCTCGCTGTAGTGGGTGGTGGCCATGGTCCGGCATTTCATCTGATGGAGGAAGCTTAGGACGGCGATAGCCAGCGCAGCCCCCTCAGTGGGATCCGTTCCCGCCCCCAGCTCGTCAAAAAGGCAGAGGGAGCGGCTGTCCGCCTGGTTTAAGATGCGGACAATATTGGTCATATGGGCAGAAAAGGTGCTTAAGCTTTGCTCGATGCTTTGCTCATCCCCGATATCGGCAAAAACCTCATCGAAAACCGCCAGCTTGGAGCCGTCGAAGGCCGGGATCTGAAGCCCCGCCTGCCCCATTAAGGTAAACAGGCCTACGGTTTTCAAGGATACGGTTTTGCCCCCGGTGTTTGGCCCGGTGACAATCAGCAGATCGAAATCCTTTCCCAGGGAAATGGTGATGGGGACTACCTTCTGGGGATCCAAAAGGGGATGCCGCCCGTCCTTGATGGAGATCATGCCCTTGTCATTAAATTCCGGCTGGCTGCCCTTGTAGCTGCGGGATAAGTTTGCCTTGGCAAAGATAAAGTCCAGCTCTCCTAAAATCTGCTGGTTCATTTGGATTTCCTCAATATAGGGGATTAGCTGGCTGCTTAAATTCGCCAGGACGGCTTCGATTTCTTTCTGCTCCGCGATTTCCAGCTCCCGGATCTCATTATTCAGCTTGATCACCGCCATTGGCTCAATAAACAAGGTGGAGCCGGTAGAGGATTGGTCGTGAACCATGCCGGGAACCTGATTTTTGTATTCCGATTTTATGGGAAGGCAGTAGCGCCCGTCACGCATGGTAATCACCGCGTCCTGAAGGTAGGAGCGGTTGGCATTTAAGATAGAATTTAGCTGTCCATGGAGCTTATCCGCCGCATTTTTAATTGCCCGGCGAACCTTATGGAGGCCTGGGCTGGCGTCATCGCTGATCTCATCTTCCGACAGAATGCACCGTTTAATCTCGGTGTTAACGGGAGTTAAGGGCTCCAAAACCCGGAAGCGCTCCTCCAGCGTATCTTCCGGAAGGCCGGAATCATCCTGATCGTGGCGTCCGTAGGACTTGGCCCTGGCGGCAATGGTTAAAATGGAGCTGATGGCTAAGATTTCGGCAATGCTTAGGGAGCTGCCTACCTCCAGCCGCTTTAACGAGCCGCTTACGTCCTTGCAGCCGGAAAAGGACAGGCTGCCTTTCATCCGGATACGGGAAAGGGCGTCGGCTGTTTCCTGCTGGGCCTGGGTGATTTCCGGTAAATCTGATGAGGGCAGCAATGCCTTACAAAGCTGCCGCCCCAGGGCGGAGGTAGCGTGATCTTCCAGCTGGGCGATGATTTTTGGGTATTCTAAAATTTGTAATGATTTTTCGTTCATATGGCTGATTCCTTTTTTAAGGGCAAAATTTCCTGAAGTTTTCAGGGCTGCCGGATAGTTAATGTTTTGATTTTCACGGGCAATGAGCCAAGTGCCGTGCTTGCACAAGTATCTGGTGAATGCAGCGAGGTACTTAACTAATCGGGAGTAACGGTTCAGCAGATTTGCGCAGGCAATCCAGTGCATACACTATATTGGTAAGAATAACATAAATTCTAAAGTATGGGAAGGGGAAATTCTGTAAATTGCAGATAATGCAGATAAGGATCACATGAAAAAGATAGCAAAAAATAATCTTGCAAATAAAAAGATAAAGAGGTTATGAAAAGGTGTTTATGGAAAAGGCCTGGAATTTAAAGGTAGATTCCAGGCCTTAGTGTTAGAGCATATTTGAAAATTGTCCGTAAGTTTTGTTAATCCTATGCTTCCCTGCCCATGTACAGCAAAGTTCCGTCTGGCTTTTTGGAGAATTTGGAAAAAAATTCGTCGTAAGCAATCCAGCTTTCCCTTGGATAATTGGCATGGGACATATTTCGGATGGTTCCTACGGTCAGCATAGGCGTGCCTTTTTGGTTTAAATATACATAATAACGAATTTCGCCGCATTGGTAACATCTGGGAGTATGATCTAACCCGTAGATATCCATTAAATTTTCCAGGAAAGCGGCAATATCGTTTGTGACCTTGTATTCCAGCCGGCCATTTTCTTTATTTACGCAAAGCCAGTCATTTTCTCCAAACAGGAACAAGTAAGGCACTTGGGGGTTAATGCTTTCCGGAAGGGGAACCTCATGATCCGGATCCTTAATCGCCGACCAGGGTGAAACTGCCGTAAATACATTGGGGGCGCGAAGAGCCAGTTCAGAAGTCATCATTCCTCCGCTGGACTGCCCGCAGGCGTAAATCCGTTCTTCGTCAATGGCGTACCGTTTTTTTACATCGCGGATCATCTCTAGGATAAAGGCTACGTCATCAATCTGTTTATCCATGTAGGAGCCGTTCCAAAGAAGCACATTCCGTATCCCTTCCGGCCGCTGCTGATATACGCTGGCTTCCGGGAACAGCACGATAAAATCACGTTCTTCCGCAACACAGTTCATCCCGGACATATCCATAAAGCTTTCTGCGTTTCCTCCCCGGCCATGCATATTGATGACTAAGGGCACAGGTTTTTTTGCGGTCTTTATGTGATCCGGCACGTATTCGTACCACAGCCGGGTAAACCCGTCAAGCTCCATCGTGTGCAGTTTAGCGCCGTAATCCTCCGGCTTTTTAAAATTGCGCAGAGCCTTGCTGCCAAAACAGCGGTGGCGCCGTGCCTTTCCGATATAAGACCAAACGGCTTCAAAAAATTCTTCGGTCAGGATGCCGGAATAATGGTTGGTGACACGGACTTGGGAAATTTTTTCTTCATTAACCGTGCTTTTTTTGCAGATTGCGGATGGAAAATAAATTTCGTCTGCATCGGCATTTGAAAAAACTTCATTTGTGGTATCATTTTGTTTTTTCCAGTATTCGCAGGCCTGGGCATTATGCCCTATGTTTTCCTGCCATGCCATCCATACGGGAATCTGGGCTTTTTCGGCACTTATGGAAAGCTCAACCTTTCCCATATTACTGTTTGCTTCCTGGGTAACAGATGCATTTAAAAGCGTTTCCTCTTCCAAGTCACCGAAAGTAGCCAGACCGGACCATTCGCTGGTCATTTTCATTACTGCCTGCTGTGCGATAGTTGCTCCTTTGCCAATTCCGAAGGCATAAAGATTATCCTGCATGGTAACGTAGTATTTTCTGGATTGAACCTGGATGTAAACCTGGTTCATGTAATCTGCATCTGTGCCGTCCAGGTTCCATAAGCCGTCTGGTTCCAAGATATGAAGGAACACTTGATGCTTTTCTGCGAAATTCTGCCAAAACCCATTTTCGATAAATTCCGCAGTTGGTACGTCATCGGGAGAGGCGATAATCAGGCAAGGCTGATTGTAGGTTAAATTGGGAGCAATGTAGGTATAAAAGCGCCGTTTCTTTCCGTGTACTTCTGCCGTTTCCGAAAACAGGCCGGATACCAGGCATTTTTTCGTGTTTGTGAAATCAATGGGCAGGCTGCCCATATCTTTAGGAAATTCTTTGCTTGTTAACATC
>Ga0137297_10446_pt1 | contig 31184 bp, 21 predicted proteins | sample RamsorincwithD2O_FD_97191 | JGI IMG/M metagenome (GOLD analysis project Ga0137297, IMG submission 97191) | Mouse cecal microbial communities from Vienna, Austria - Mucin amended with D2O | ecosystem: Host-associated > Mammals > Digestive system > Large intestine > Cecum | place: Austria: Vienna...
GGGTTTAGTGAATCAGATCAAATATTAGCAAGGGCATTAATGACTCCAGATGAATTAAGAAGAATGGACAATAACAATTGCATTATATTTGAAAAAGGTTTAAAACCAATAATGGCTAAAAAGTTATGGTATTATAAAACTTCAATGATAAAAGAATTAACTTCTGCTAGAATAGACCATAATGATTATGAAATGCCCGAAAGAGGTAATTGGAGAAAATTTAATCCATACAATCCATATACAGAAAATAATAATGTGAAGCAAGAAAATGAAAATATAAATATAGAATCGTTAGACAATTTATTTGAAGATGTAACTACGGAAGAGACAAACAAGAAAACTCCAAATGTAGAATTAACAAATAAAATAGAAAATGAAGTATTTAATGTACAAAATAATCAGGTAGAACCAACAATACTGCCAGGATTTGAAAATCCAAATGTAGGAAATAAAATGGAAGAGTCAAGTGATGACATAGATATAAGAAAAGAATTAGAAGCAAAATTTGATGAACTATTTGGAAAAGTAGATGATGATTAAGAACAAAGAGGACTTCTTCTTATGTGAACAAATGGCCAGACGATTTGTTCTTAATACTAATAAAATAAATATAAAACTGTATTATAAAATAATACAGTTTTTTTGTATAGAAAAACTAATTTCAACTTAGTATTGCAAAACTTATGTTTGTATGATATAAATAATATGAGGTGAAAATAATGAAATTCGTTCACATAGCAGATGTACATTTAGATATACCATTTAAAACAATAAGCCAAAGAGCAAATATAGGAGATTTAAGAAGATTGGAGCAAAGAAATGCTCTAAAAAAGGTAATAGAATTTATTAAAGAAAACAATATAGAATATTTATTTATTAGTGGGGACCTTTATGAACAAGAGTATATAAGAGAAAGTAGTATAAAATTTTTAAATGAGTTATTTAAACAAATTCCAAATACAAAAGTATATATTTCACCAGGAAATCATGATCCATATATAAGGAATTCATATTATTTTACATACAATTGGAGTGATAATGTAAAGATATTCACAGAAAAAGTAGAAAAAGTGGAAAATGGAGATGTAAATATATATGGTTTTGGATTTAATAATTTTGAAATGAATGACAATCAAATAGAAAATTTATATATAGATAATAGAAATAAAATAAATATACTTATAACTCATGGGGATATTGTAGAATCACCATATAATTACATGAACTTAAATAAATTAAGAGAAAAGGGATTTAATTATATAGCATTAGGGCATGTACATAAAAGAGATGATAGTACAAATATAGTTTATCCAGGTTCATTGATATCTTTAGGTTTTGACGAATTAGGACAACATGGAATGATAGTAGGAGAAATTACAGATGGTAAATTATATAAGCAATTTATTAAAATAGATGAAAGAGAGTTTATTGAAGAAGAATTAGATGTAAGTAATATTTACTCAAATGAAGAGTTAATAGAAAAAATAAATGAAATAAATAACGAAAATGACCTCTATAAGGTAATATTAAAGGGGTATAGAAATTTTCAAATTAATATTAATATAAAGCTAATTAATAAAAATATTATTAAAATAAAAAATAATACTAGACTTCAAATAGAATTAAGCGAAAATAGTTCGACTCTAAAAGGGATATTTTTTAAGAAATTAAATGATAAAATAAAGAATAAAGAAATTGATGTACAAACATATGAAAGCATTTTAGAAATAGGGCAGCAAGTTTTGGAAAAAAATAAATAAAATGGAGGAATAAGTTGAAAATAAAAAGCATAAAAATTAACTCTTATGGAAACTTAAAAAATAAGGAAATTGACTTTGAAAATATAAATATTATTTATGGTCAGAATGAAAGTGGAAAGTCTACTTTACTAAATTTTATTAAAAATATATTATATGGCATATCAAAAAATAAAAATGGTAGAGATATTTCGGATTACGAAAAATATTATCCATGGGAAGGGGAGAACTTTTCAGGAAAAATAAAATATGAATTGGATAATAATGAAACATTTGAAATATATAGAGATTTTAATAAGAGGAAACCAGAAATATATAATGATAAATTACAAGAAGTTTCTGATAAATTTAAAGTAGATAAAAAACAAGGAGTACAGATATTTAGTGACCAAACAGGAATAGATGAAGAAACTTTCATATCAACAGCTTTTGCTATGCAAAAAGAAGTTAATTTAGATAATAATATACAATCTAATTTACTTCAAAAGGTAGCAAATATTGCAGAAAGTGGAGAAGATGATGTATCATACAAAAAGGCATTAACTAACTTAAATAGTATGCTATTATCAGAAGTTGGAACAAATAATAGTAAAGATAGACCAATAAATATAGCAATAGAAAATATAGAAAAATATAGTAGTAAATTAAATGAAAAAGAAAAAGTTAAGGAAAACAGATTTTACATAGAGAACAGAATTAATGAATTAAAAGAAAAGATAAAAGAAAAATCGGATAAAGATATAATATTAGAAAAAATAAAAAAGATATTAGATAAAAGTAAAATAGAAAAAGAAAAAATAAAAATTAAAGAAGATATAATAAAAGAAAATGCAAACAAAATAGAAAAACTCAAAAATGAGAAAAACAAATTAGATAGTGTAGTAAATAAAAAAGATAGTAATTTTAAAGAAAAAACAAAAATAATAGATATTATATTAATAATATTGTTAATAATTATTAATGGATTAAATATAATTTTTATAAAGAATAAAATAGTAAATGTATTAATACTTTCATTAATTCCAATATATTTTGTATACATTATAATAAAAATAAAAAAAATAAATCACAAGAAAAGTGGCAATGATAATGAGAACATTAATATGTTAGATGCAAAAATAGAAATATTAGAAAAAAGTAATGAAGAAACAAAAAAAGAAATAGAAAAAATCGAGAATGGTATATCAGAATATGTTAATTTAGAGAAACAAAAAATAATAAAGGAATGTGATTATAATATAGATAACTTATTTAATGATAACTTAGATTTAATAATAGAAGAAAACAAAAAAGAGCTTAATGAGTATAATTTGCAATTACATAAATTAGAAATAGAAATAGATAATATAAATCCAATTTTAGAAGAGATACTAAACTTAGAAGAAATGTTAGAAATAGAGAAGGAAAATTTATATAATTTAGAGAAAAAAGCAAAAGAATTTAGTATAACAAAAGAACTATTAGAAGAATCATATGTACAAATGAAAAATAATGTTACTCCAAAGTTTAACCAAAGCTTATCCGAAAATGTATATAAAATATTAAATGGAAAATATAAAAGTATAGTTATAAATAATGGTATAGTAGTGGAGCTTGAAGATGGAAGATATGTTAATGCAGAAAATTTAAGTATAGGAACAATAGAACAGATATATTTATCTTTGAGATTATCTGTAATGAAGGAATTATCAAATGAAAAATTACCAATTATGTTAGATGAAACATTTGCTTACTATGATAATGATAGACTGAAATCATCATTAGAGTTTCTAAGTAAATGTAATAATCAAATATTAATATTTACATGCACAAATAGAGAAAAGGAAATATTAGATTTGATGAATATAAAATATAATTATATTGAAATGTAAAAAATAGTAGTGATGATTATTGATTGTCACTACTAATATTAATGTAGGAGTGTTATAAATTGCTTCTACAATATTATTTAATTTTCAATAGGCATAGGATTTACATGTATTATAGCTAAATGCACAAAATTAAGCTCATTTAGCTCATCTTCTAATTTATCTGCAATTTCGTGGCTTTCAAAAGTTGAAAGAGTTCCATCAACAAAAATAGTTATAGAAATTAGATATTTATAACCAACTGGAGAAGAATTTAAATGATTAAACTTTATAATTTCATTATGGCTATTAATTATTTCTAATATTTTATTTATATCATCCTCTCCCAATGCTTTATCCATTAATACATTAAAGCTTTCTAAAAATATTACAATACCAGTATAAAATATCCAAATAGATATACCTATTCCAACTATACTATCAAACCAATAAATATCTACTAAACTTAAAAGTACAGAAACTAATGTAAAACTGGTTACAATACAATCATTTCTATGGTCTTTTCTATTAGCATCTAATAATAGATTTTTAGAATTTTTTAAAAGTTTATTTGTATATAAAAATAAAAATAACTTAATTATAATAGTAACAATACACACTATAACTAACAAATAAGAAAATTCAAAAGTATCTCCATTAATTAAAGAAATTATGGAATCGAAAAACAATTTAAGAGAAATGGCCATCATAGAAATACTAATGAATAATGAAAATATATATTCTGCCTTTCCATGTCCCATATTATGAGTATCATCTTTGGGCTCACTTGCAATTTTACTACCAATATAAGTCATAAGAGATGCAAAAATATCAGAAGCACTATTAGCAGCATCTGCAATCATAGCTTGACTATGAGAGATAAATCCAATAAAAGACTTTATAATTAATAAAAATATATTTCCAATAATACCTAAAATACCAGCAGTTTTTGTTCCTTTAAAGCGGTCCATATTTAATCTCCATTCTAAGTTGTTAATTATAAAATATATTTTAATATTATACAATTTGGCAAAAAAAATGTCTAGTAAAACTCTAAAAATAATATAAAATTTGCAAATTATTAAAAAAAGGTGTATAATAAATTATAGGAATAGTTTTATTAATTTCCTCAAAACTAACACTATTGTTAGTGTACATCATAACATTTATCATACTAAGGAGGGCCATGAAATGGCAACAATTGAAAAATTGAATACTACTATTAACCTTACCGCTAGCACAAACGAATTCAGCGTTAGCGAAATAGTTAAAAATATGTGCTGACACACTGATGGAATGGAGTACATAGGTGAGCGGGTAACTACAAAAAGGATAAAATTCATTTTTGTAAAGTACAGAGGAAAAATCTATTATGTTGGACGGTGCTTCTTCAAAGGATACAAATTCAGTTGTGATTTAAAAGTATTCAGAGGGAAGTTTAAAAATACCGAACCAATCATCAAATATGAATATTATCTTGAGTATCATAACCCGATAATTGATTCAGAAAAAAGTTTGTGCCTTTATTATAAGAGTAATGAACTGGCAGAAGCAAAGAAAATACAAGAAGTGGTAGGTGAGGATTTAGCTCGCATATGCAAGATTTAGCCATTTCAATCACGGGGGACTTGTCCCCCGTGATTTATATTTCATAAAAATTTTTAAAATACAAATTAATTTACACAAACAAAATAAAGATTTAAAAGATATATAATAATTAAATCTAGAGATCTTACTTTGATATATATATATATAATATATATATATCAAATTTGTAGAAAAAATTATTAATACAAATTTATTATTTATACACAATTATAAGGTAGATTAAATAATAAATTTGCAAATTATGTAAATATAATGTATAATAATGGTAGGGACATTCTTTATATAAGTTCCTCATATACTAACTTTATTGTTAGTGCAACAAATAATAATTATTATACTTAAGGAGGGCCAAAGAATGGCGGAAATCGAAAGAGTAGAAGGAGCTATTAACATCACGACCGACATAACAGAATATGACTTCAGCAAAATCTTAAGAAAGATGTGTATGGAGACAGAGAATATGGTGTATGTTGGAGAGCGGGTAAACAAACAAAGAAGCAAATTAAGTTTTGCAGAACATGAAGGCAATTTTTATTATGTAAAGGGGTTTTCTATGTCATCAGGCAGGCTCAAAGTGCAGCTTAAAAAGTTTGAAGAGAACTTTGAAGAGACTGAACCCATAAGCAATTATAAATATTGCCTGGAACATCATGATTCAGGTGCCGATCCAGATATTTGCATCTATTACAAAGAAGGCGAATTGAAGCAGGCGAAAGAAGCACAGAAACTGATGGGGGAAGATTTAGTTCGTTTATACGAGATTTAGCCTATTTTGGCAGGCGGGGAATTATCCCCGCTTTTAATATTTTTATTATATAAAGTCACTTTTGAATTTTAATAAAACAGATAGTTATAAACATAATAATAAATTTGCAAATTATGTAAATATAATGTATAATAAAGTATATAAGGTTTTATATTATTTCCTTAGAAACTAACACTATTGTTAGTATAACATAATAAATCTACACAATTAAGGAGGGCCAAAGAATGGCAATGATTGAAAGATCATATGGAACTGTTAAAATCACAACTGATTCAACCTTGCACAACGTAAGTAACATTATGAAGGGTATCTGCTCTGAAAGCAAAGGTGTAATGGTGTATATTGGTGATCGGGTGGTTAGACAAAGGACAAGGTTAGTCTTTGTAAAAATAGATAGGAAGATCTATTATGTACAAAGTTCCTGCGGAGTATTAGGTAGTTGCACTATTGAACTCGAAGAGTTTAAAGGTGACTTTGAGGCTACTGAGCCCATAAGCGATTTTAAGTATTTTTTGGAATACTATAATCCGGGATTAAATTCAAGAAACTGCACATATTTCTATTACAAAGAAAATGAGAAGGAAATAGCTGAGAAGGCGCAGGAAGTGATGGGAAAAGATTTGACCTTCTTGTATGAGATTTAGCCTATTTTGGCAGGCGGGGGGAATTATCCCCGCCTTTATTATTTTTATAATATATTAAATTCTTATAAGTAATAAGGTATGTAAATTTATTAAATAAAATTTGTCACACTATACTATTACTACTTGAAAGATTGCATAAATTATAGTATAATATTCAAAGCTAAAAGGAGATTATGTATGTTTGAAAATTTAGATGCTGTTGAATGCAGATATGAAGAATTAACAAAGAAGATAAGTGATCCAGAAGAAATTGCTAATCAATCTGAGTGGAGAAAGTACATGAAAGAACACTCAAACTTAGAGCCAATCGTATTAAAATATAGAGAATATAAACAAACAAAGCAAAGTTTGGAAGAAGCTAAAGAAATGCTAAGTGATAAAGATTTAAAGGATTTAGCAGAAGAAGAAATGCTTAATTGTAAAGAAAAATTACCAATATTAGAAGAAGAATTGAAAATATTATTAATACCAAAAGATCCAGATGATGATAAAAACGTAATTTGCGAAATAAGAGCAGGAGCAGGAGGAGAAGAAGCAGCTTTATTTGCAGGTACTTTATTTCGAATGTATACTATGTATACAGATAGAAAACACTGGAAATTAGAAATATTAAATGAAAATGCCACAGAATTAGGTGGATATAAAGAAATATATTTTATGATAAAAGGCGAAGGTGCATATAGTAGACTTAAATTCGAAAGTGGAGTACATAGAGTACAGAGGGTTCCAGAAACAGAAGCAAGTGGAAGAATACATACATCAACAGCCACAGTAGCAGTATTACCAGAAGTAGAGGATGTAGAAGTAGATATAAATCCAGCAGACATTAGAATGGAAGTATTTAGAGCATCTGGAGCAGGAGGACAACATGTTAATAAAACATCATCAGCAGTAAGATTAATTCATGTTCCAACAGGAATGGTTGCAGAATGTCAAACAGAAAGATCACAAGTTCAAAATAGAGAATATGCAATGAAGTTACTTCGTTCAAGGCTATATGAACAAGAGAAAAGAGAAAGAGATAGCGAATTAGAAAATGAAAGAAGAAGTCAAATAGGTAATGCAGATAGAAGTGAAAAGATAAGAACATATAATTACCCACAAGGACGTATAACAGATCATAGAATAGGTATGAGTATATATCAAATGGAAAACTTTTTAAATGGTGATATAGATGAAATGATAGATAATCTAACAGCAGCAGATACAGCAGAAAAATTAAAAGGAAATGAATAAATGAATAAAACTCTTTTTTAATTAATAAAATATTAAAAAGGAGTTTTATTATGTTAAAAATATCTTTATTAGGTTTGTTTTTTGGAACAATTGGAACAACATTGGGGGGATTAATAGGAATATTTTCAAAAAGAAATTCTAATAAATTTTTAAGTTTTGTGTTAGCATTTGCATCAGGTTTAATGCTAGCAGTTGTATGTTTTGATCTAATACCAGATTCTATAGAAATATCTTCACTCTATACAACGATATTTGGAGTAATATTAGGAATAATAACTATGATAATATGTGATAATTTAGTAGAGAAAAAATTTAATACAAAATCTGCTAATAAAAGAAATGTAGGATTAATGAAAACGGGAGTTATTGTTAGTATTGGACTCGCACTGCATAATATACCAGAGGGATTAGCAATAGGATCAGGATTTGACGCATCAGCAGCATTGGGATATTCTCTTGCGATAGCAATATGTCTTCATGATGTGCCAGAAGGGATATCTATGGCAATACCAATGAAAAATGGGGGAATGAAACCATGGAAAGTAATGGTATATGTAATATTGTCAGGTATTGCCACTGGAATAGGCGCATTAATAGGAGCAATTGTAGGAAACATATCTGAATCAGTTATAGCAATATGCTTAGCATTTGCAGCAGGTGCAATGCTATATATAGTATCAGGAGAACTTATACCAGAAGCTAATAAATTATATCAAGGGAAAATGACAGCAATAGGGAATATGTTAGGATTTATAATAGGATTATTTGCAATGATAATAAGTTAAAAAATCTTGACTTACAAATAATGATGTAGTAAAATACATACGAACATAAGTTTTTATATTATAAAAACTTTTCTATAATATAAAAAAGGAGCAATAATGGAAAAATTATTAGAAGAATTAAACCCAAAACAGAAAGAAGCAGTATTACAAACAGAAGGACCATGCTTAGTTATAGCAGGGGCAGGCTCAGGGAAAACAAAAGTACTTACATATAAAATAAGTTATTTAATGAAAGAAAAAAATATAAAACCATGGAATATATTAGCTATTACATTTACTAATAAAGCGGCAAGTGAAATGAAAGAAAGAGTTGAAGCTTTAGTTGGAGATGCAATAAATGATATTTGGTTAGGGACATTCCATTCTATTTGTGTTAGAATATTACGAAAATTTATTGATAGAATAGGATTCGATAATTCATTTGCTATATTTGACACAACAGATCAAAAAACTGTTGTTAAAAACTGTATGAAAGAATTAAATATAGATCCAAAATTATTTACAGAAAAATCAATTTTGGCAGAAATTAGTAATGCAAAAAATGATATGTTAACACCAGAAAAGTATGAAATAAAAGCAAATGGAGATTATAGAAGAGAAGTAATTTCAAAAGTATATTATTTGTATCAAAAAAGACTTAGAGATAATAATGCAATAGATTTTGATGATATAATTAATTTTACAATACAAATATTATTAGATAATTCAGACATTTTAGAATATTATACAGGTAAATTCAAATATGTATTAGTAGATGAATATCAAGATACAAATAAGTCACAATTTACATTAATATCATTATTAGCATCAAAATTAGGAAATATTACTGTTGTTGGGGATAATGATCAATCAATTTATCGTTTTAGAGGAGCAGATATTGCTAATATTTTAAACTTTGAAAAGGATTTTCCAGGATCTAAAGTTATAAAACTAGAGCAAAACTATAGATGTACAGGTAATATACTAAAAGCAGCAAATGAAGTAATAAAACATAATGAAAATAAATATGAAAAAAAGCTATGGACTCAGAACGAAGAAGGTACTCTTCCTTATATATTTTGTGGAAATGATGAATATGAAGAATCAACTTTTTTAGTACAAGAAATAAATAGACTAAAAAGAGAAGAATACTATAAATATTCAGACTTTGTTATATTATATAGAATGAATTCACAATCAAGAGCAATAGAAGATGTACTAAGGAGAGAAGATATTCCATATAAAATTGTTGGTGGATTAAAATTCTATGAAAGAAAAGAAATTAAGGATATTATCGCATATTTAAGATTAATTGCGAATACATCAGATAATTTATCTTTAGAAAGAATAATAAATGAACCCAAAAGGGGTGTAGGAAAAACAAGCATAGAAAACATTCAAAAAATATCTGCTGAAACAGGGATATCAATGTATCAAATAATAAAAGAAGCAGATAAATATTTACCTAGAATCTATTCAAATACACGAGAATTTATACAAACAATAGAAGAACTTAGAACATTAAATTTACCAGTATCAGAATTAATAAAACAAACATTAAACAAAACGGGGTATACACAAGCATTGAAAAATGAAAATACGATTGAAGCAGAAAGCAGAATTCAAAACTTAGAAGAATTTTTAACAGTAGCAATGGAATTTGAGAAAGAATCTGCAGACAATTCCTTATTAGAATTTTTAGAAAGTGTATCTTTATCTAGTGATACAGATAATTTAGCAGACACAGATAATATGGTAACACTTATGACTCTTCATAGTGCTAAAGGATTAGAGTATAATGTAGTATTTTTAGTAGGAATGGAAGATGGAATATTTCCAGGAACAAAATCAATAGACAATCCAGAAGATATAGAAGAAGAAAGGCGATTATTTTATGTAGGAATTACAAGAGCAAAATGCAATTTATATTTAACATTTGCAAGAAAAAGAACAATATTTGGTTCTACAAGTTATAATCCCCCATCAAGATTTGTAAAAGAAATACCTAAGGAAATACTAGATGGATATGAAGAAGCAATGGAAATAAGGGATATAGAACAAGATGAGTTTGAAGATTCTAAATATGATTGGAGATATAAAGGAAATAATTCATCAAAAGTAACAACATATAAAGCAAATTCAGAAGACTATGCAAAAAAAGAAACAAACTTTAACTTTAGAACAGCAGAAAGTTTCTTAAAAAATTTAAATAATAAAAATAATTCAGGCAATGTAGATATTTCAAAATATAAAATAGGACAAAGAGTATTCCATAAAAGATTTGGAGAAGGTGTAATCACAAATTTAGAACCAGAAGATGAAGATATAAAACTAGATATTCAATTTGAAAAATTTGGACATAAGAGGCTAATGGCTAAATTTGCAGGATTAGAAATATTGCGGATAATATGAGATTAATATCATAAAAACAAATAGTCTACAATAATAATTGGCAATTAAAAATACAACTCAAATGTTATAATTAGCATTTGAGTTGTATTGAATTTTAAATAAACTTTTATTTAAAGTTTTTTTGGCATATATTAATAGCATTATTTTTAACGATCAATGTTCCACGTTCTCTGATCATCATTGTCATAACTCCCTGACTTGAATAAAAGTCTGCAAATTCAGTCATACAAGAATAAACTTGTGCTATATATTTGTATTCATCATTAATTTCATCAATTATTAAATAATATTTGTTGTCTAATTTATATAATTCAGCATATTTACAAAAACGTTCTAAATGATTGATTTTATGTTTTTTTAGAAACTCACATAAATTTAAAAATGTATCTATATCATCAAAATCATATATAATACAATTATCTTTTCTATTAGTACTTACTCTTTTAGGAATAGCCTTTTTTAAGGCTTTTCTTTTAGGTATTAATTTAGTTATAGTAAAAATAAAATCACCGTTATATTGGCACTTAGCATCTATTCTTACTTTATTATCGCCAACATAAAAACCTACTTCATCTTCAGCTTTATCTAAAATATCTAAAAAAGATTTTCTAGCAGTAGATGGATTAGACATGAAATTATCTAAATTGCCATCACTATTAGGTAGTTCATCATTAGACAAAGTAATTTTTAATTTATATTCACTTAATTTTTCAAACTTCATATAGCCTCCATAGATGTATAAACAAATCTAATTAAAATAAAATTTGAAGATTTGTTAGAGTAAATTTATATAGTATATTACTAATTAAAAGGTAATGTGATTACTATTAGTTAGTTAATAATATCATATATTTTACAAAAAGAAAAGGTTTTTACATAAAATACCTTGAAAATATATGGAAAAAAATATATAATACAAATGTTAAAATCCGTAAGAAAAAATGGAGGTAAATATGGCTACAAAAGAGAAAAACACATTTGTATTAATAATATTTATATTATGTGGATTAGTTATAGGAGGATTAATTGGACAACTAACACAAGGAATAAGCTGGTTAAATTGGCTTTCATATGGTCAAACATTTGGAATATCTAATCCAGTAATACTAGACTTAGGAGTTGTTAAATTAACATTAGGATTAATGTTTAATATAAATGTATCAAGTATTATAGGAATAATCTTATCTATATTCATATATAGAAAATTTTAATGGGGCAGAAAGGAAAATATGCCACTAAAAATGAAACAATTGCCAGAATCAGAAAGACCATATGAAAAATTACAAATATATGGTGCTAAAAAGTTATCAAATTCAGAATTATTGGCAATTATAATAAAAACAGGAACAAAAGAAGAAACATCTATAGATTTAGCAAATAGAATTCTAATATTGGTTAATGATTTGAAGGGATTACAAGACATTTCTTTAGAAGAATTAGGAAAAATTAAAGGAATTGGAAAAGTAAAAGCTATACAAATACAAGCAGCATTAGAACTTGCAAATAGAATAAATGAACCAATAAATAAAATAAACAAAAAAATAAGTAGTTCAAAGGATGTAGCAATATTAGTACAAGATGAATTAAAGAACTTGAATTATGAAATAATAAAAGTTATTATGCTAGATTTAAAAAATAGGTTAATTAAAATATTAGATATAAAAATAGGAAGTACTAAAGAGATAAGAATTGAACCATCAGAAATAATGAAAGAAATATTAAGAGCACAGGCTTGTAAATTCATAATAGTGCATAATCATCCAAGTGGAGATGTAACACCAAGCAAGGCAGATATCGAGTTTACTAAGAGGATGCAAATATGTGCAAAATTATTTAATATTTCATTAGTAGATCATATTATAATTGGAAAAAACAAATATAAAAGTATTTTTAAATTATAAAAATGGAATATATTTTGAGAATAAGCAAATTTTAAACTTTTGCTCCACAAATTAATAAGACGATGACTTATAAAGAGAGGAAGATAGGCAATGAACATTAAATTATCAAACTTTAATTCAAAAGATATTGGTATGGATTTAGGCACAGCTAATATTTTGATTGCACTAAAAGGAAAGGGAATTGTACTTAGAGAGCCTTCTGTTGTTGCACTTGATAAAGTTTCAGGAGAAATAATTGCAACGGGAAAAGAAGCTAGAGAAATGTTAGGTAGAACACCAGAGAATATAAAAGCTATAAAACCAATGCAAGACGGAGTTATAGCGGATTTCACCGCTACAGGATTAATGCTAAAAAACATGCTTAGAAAAGTATGTCAAAAGTATAATGCTGGTAAGCCAAGAGTAGTAGTTGGAGTTCCATCAGGAATAACTGATGTAGAAAAAAGAGCAATAGAAGAAGCATTTTTGCAAGCTAATGCTAGAGAAGTTTATTTAATAGAAGAACCAATGGCAGCTGCAATTGGAGCGGGATTAAATGTAAAAGAAGCAACAGGAAATATGATTATAGATATTGGGGGAGGAACTACAGAAGTAGCAGTTATATCTTTAGGAGGAGTAGTTTCTAGTACATCTGTTAGGGTAGCAGGAAATGAAATTGATGAAAGTATAGTTGAATACTTGAAAAGAAAAAAAGGAATAGCAATAGGATTATCTGCAGCAGAAGACTTAAAAATAGAATTAGGATGTGCCTTGCCACCAGTCTCAGAAATTACAAAAGAGATCAGAGGCAGAGATTTAGATACAGGCCTTCCAAGAAATGAAATAGTATCTTCAAAAGATATAGAACATGCAATGAAAAAACCTATTAATGAAATAATAGAAGCAATAATTAATACATTATCAGTAACACCACCAGAACTTGCATCAGATATTATAGAGAATGGAATATATTTAGCAGGTGGAGGTGCACAAATAAAAAGTTTAGATAATTTAATTGCACAAAAAACAGGAGTACAAACATATATAGCAGACACACCTTTAGAATGTGTAGCAATTGGAGCAGGAAAAGTTCTGGAAAATATAGATGATTTAAAAGAAGTATTACTTCCTACAGAAAGAAGATATTAAGAATAGTTTTTAATATTAGAAAGGAATGTGAATAATAATGAAAAATAGATCAGGAGTTATAGGAATAGTAATCACAACAGTTATATTAGTTGTTATAGTAATTGTGTCTAATATTTCTACAAATAACTTATCATCTATAGAAGGTACAATAGGAAAGGTGTTTATGCCAATACAAAATGGTATAGTATTTCTAAAAAATAAGATAGCTGGTAATGAGCAAGAATTAAGCGATATAGATACATTAAAATCTGAAAATCAAGATTTAAGAGAAGAAAATTCAAAGTTGCAAGAAAAAGTAAGAGAATTAGAAATACTAAAATCTGAAAATAATACATTAAAAGAATATGTAAATTTAAAAGAAAAATATTCAGAATATACAACGGTTCCAGCATATGTAATACAAAGAAATATAAGTAACTATGAAAAAATAGTAGTTATAAATGTTGGTTCAAAAGATGGCATTGAAGTAAATATGCCAGTAATATCAGAATCAGGTTTAGTAGGACATGTTATATCTGTAACTGATAAAACAGCTAAAGTACAAATAGTTGTAGATACAGCAAGCAATGTAAGTGCAAATATATCAAATGTTCAAGATAGTGTAATTTTAAAAGGTACATTGAATAGTACAGATATATTAAAAGCTACATATATTCCAGCAGATAGTACTATTTTGCAAGGTGATGAAGTAGTTACATCAGGACTACGGTGGTATATATCCTAAAGGTGTATTAATAGGAACAGTAAAAAATATAATTAACACAAAAAATGAAGCAGATAGATATGTTGAAGTAGAATTGTCAACAGACTTTTCAAGATTAGAAACAGTGTTAGTAATAACAAAGCAATAGAACTTTTACGTAGTAAGAAAGGAAAATAAGTTAATTGAGAAAATTTAAGGGTATTTTAATAATAATTTTACTATTCTTCTTAATATATTTTTTACAGGCTAATTTTTTTACTTGGTTTAATATAGGTGGAATAATGCCAAACTTATTTGTTATATTAGTGCTATTTGTAGGTCTATTTGTAGGAAATAAATTAGGAGGAGTATTTGGAATTATATTTGGAATTATATTAGATATAAATACAAGTAGTACATTAGGAATATCATCTGTAATCTTAGGAATAATAGGACTTATGGGTGAATACTTTGACAAAAATTTTTCAAAAGACAGTAGAATTACTTTAATATTAATAGCAGTTGGAGGAACTATATTTTATGAAATAATAAAATATCTTTGGATTATATTAAATTCAGAAGCAGAAATAGAATTATTAATGTTTATTTTAACGTTATTTGTAGAACTTATATTTAATACTTTAATATTAATAATTATTTATCCACTTGTAAGAAAATTAGGTTATTATATAGAAGGCAGTTTTAAAGGTAAGAAAATACTAACAAGATATTTTTAATAAATATTATAGAAAGGAGTAATATTATATGAAGAGTAAACAAGACAATAAATTAAGATATAACATAGTAATTGCCTTTGTATACATAATAGGAATAGTATTACTCCTTCAATTATTCAATTTACAAATAGTACATGGAGGAGAGTATAGAGAACAGTCAAATACAAGATTGACTAGAGAAACTGTAATAAAAGCTGCAAGAGGAAATTTGCTAGACAATAGTGGGGAAAAATTGGTATCCACAAAATTAATATATAATGTGGAAATATATAAAACGAAAATTGATACAGATACATTAAATAATTCATTATTATTATTAGCACAAACTTTAGAATCAAATGGGGATAAATATACAGATTCATTTCCAATAACAATAAATCCATATGCATTTAAAAAAGAGGAAACAGCAGAAAGTTTTAAAAAAGCTAATAATTTAGATATTAATTATAATGCAGAGCAATGCTACAATCATTTTAAAGATAAATATAAAGTAAATGAAGAAGATGAAAATAATGCAAGAAAAATAATAGCATTAAGATATGAGATAGATAAGGATGGATATAGTAACACAAAATCAGTAAAATTAGCATCAAATATAAGTAATGCTAGTTTAGCAAAAATAAATGAAATGAGCACACACTTTCCAGGTATAAATACAACGTCAGAACCTACAATTTATTATCCATATGGAGAACTTGCCTCACATATATTAGGATATGTTGGGCCTATTGGACCAGAAGAACTAAAAGAATTTGGTGAAGAATATACTCAAAATGATATAGTAGGAAAAAATGGAATTGAGCAAGTATTTGAAAAATACTTAAGAGGCAAGAATGGAATAAAACAGATAGATATGTCTGTCGAAGGAATTGTAACAGACGAATATGTTTCAGAAGAAGCAGTGGCAGGAAATGATATAATGCTTACAATAGATGTAAATTTACAAAAAATAACAGAAGCAGCACTGGCACATAATATAGAAATGATGCAAACAGGAGAGTTGTCAGGGGCAGACACTGCTAGTGAAGGTGCAGCAGTAGTTATAAATGTTAAAACAGGTGAAATATTAGCAATGGCGAGTTTTCCAAATTATGACCCATCATTGTTTGTAGATGGAATAAGTACAGAAAATTGGAATAAGTATAGAGATGATACAAGACATCCACTTATGAATAAAGCAATTAGCTCAATATCTCCACCAGGTTCTACATTCAAAATGGTAACAGCAATAGCAGGTTTAGAAAGTGGAGCAATAGATATAAGTACAAAAATAAATGACACATATAGATACACATATTATAAAGACTATCAACCAACATGTTGGCAAAGAGGAGGACATGGCTGGCTTAATGTAACAGGTGCTATAGAAAAATCATGTAATTATTTCTTTTATGAAACAGGAAGAAGGACAGGAATAGATAGATTAACTCAAGTAGCAAGAGCATTTGGATTAGGACAAAAGTCAGGTATAGAATTACCAGGAGAATCAGAAGGTGTACTTGCATCTAAAGATACAATGAATCCATGGTCTGATGGATATACAATACAAGCTGCAATAGGACAACTTAATAATTCATTTACTCCACTTCAAATGGCAAAATATACAGCAATGATAGCAAATGGAGGTAAAAATTTAGATATAACGATTATAAAATCGATAACAAAGGCTGATGGTACACAAGTAAATGTAGAAGAAATGAATGAACATGTAAATTCAAAACTTAAAATTAATGGAAATAGTGGATCAGATCTAAGTATTAGCGAAGAAAATATTAACGCAATAAAAGAAGGTATGAAAGGTGTTACAAGTGATGGATCTGGAACAGCATATGCATACTTTAGGGACTTTAATATAGAAGTAGGAGGAAAAACAGGTTCTGCAACAACAGACAATAATGGAAATGCTAATGCATGGTTTGTAGGATTTGCACCATTTGATGATCCAGAAATAGCAGTAGCTGTATATGTAAAAGATGGTCAACATGGAAGTTATACAGCACCAACAGCAAGAGAAATATTTGCACAGTACTTAGGAATGAATGCAGCAGAAGTTATAGAAGATATGACAGCAGTTAGAGATATGCAAACTATAAGGTAACAATCTTTACTTTTAAAAGAATTAATGATATAATTTATATATACCAAAGATAAATAAAAGATAACAAAATTAATTGTATAAAGGAAGTTAAAATGACAGGGTATATTAATATATTTTTAAAAAAAGAGAATATAGAAATAAAGATAAAAGATAATGCAAACATAAATGAAATACTTGTGGAGTTAAAAGAAAAATTGCCAGAATTGCGTAAATTTTATCAAGAAGAAAAAACACCAATCCTTATAACTGGAAAGGTTTTGAAGGCGAACGAAATAGACGAAGTACAAAAATTAATACAAAGCGAAATAAAAGTAAAAATAGAGTTTGAAACTCCTAAGACGTTAGGATTACATGGAATAAAGAAGACTTTTAAAAAAGATATACAGGTATCAGAAACTAAATTTATAAGAGGATCATTAAGATCTGGACAAAGAGTAGAATTTGAAGGAAGCATCGTAATTTTAGGTGATGTAAACGATGGAGCAGAAGTAATTGCAGAAGATAATATAGTAGTATTAGGAGCATTAAGAGGTATGGCACATGCAGGAGCAAAGGGAAATGAAAAAGCAATAATATCTGCAAACATAATAACATCACTTCAAATAAGAATAGCAAGTATAATAAAAGAGAGAACAAGAGAACAAACAGAAGTAGAAAGTTATTCATATGCATATGTAAATGAAGAAAATAAAATAGAGATGGAGTAAAATTGTAGAGGTGATAATAAATCGCCTCTATTTTAGATTAATTTGTCGAATTATGAAATAATCTGACGAACGCTTTTGCTTGATTTTAGCATATTTTTGTAATATAATCATATATATTTATTCATATAACTAATTTCGATAATTAAAAATAATCAAATAAACATAGGGGCGACCAGTGGTCGCCAGATAAAACAAATTAACAAATAAAAATTTAGACAATCATCAATTTTATTTATAACAAATCAATAATAGATCGTAGGGGGCAATTGTTAATCGTCCCAATAATGTTATTTCAAAAAAATTAAATTCTTAAAATATCTCATTAACGAAATATAATCAATATTGTATAATAAAGGAGGAAAAACTATGTTAGCAGAAACATTAAAAAGAGAAATGAGAAGGTATAGAAGAGAAGCAAAAAAGGAAGTACAAAAAATAGGACAAAAAATGGGTGAAGAAATAGGAGAAAATCGTATAATTAAAAAATTTTTAGAAAGCAATATAGACATTGAGTTAATAAAAAAATGCACAGGATTAACAGATAAGGAATTAGAAAAAATAAAAAGTGAAGCTTAATATTTATAAATAACAAAAATATATACAATTACATATATAATGTAGTGGGCGATGATGGCATCGCCCTTTTATAATGATTTATATAAATATTAGAAGAAAACTTTAGCTCAACAATAATAAAATAAGTGCAATAAAAAGAAACTTATCTTTAACATCTTCTCTATATAATATAAAAAGAATTATAATAATTAATATATCATCTGTATGTAATTTAAAGCCAAATATATCAATCATTCCATCATCATCTATTGGAAACAAATTCACTTTTTATCACCACCAAAAGCATCAAAGAGTTGAGTCATTTTTCCCATTTTAATTAATTTAACATATTCATCAACTTTTCCTTTTTTTTCATCACGAAGATATGGTTTCAAAGATGTAAGTAATTTAGACATATCATCATTATTATCCATAGACTTCATTTTTGACATTACATTTTGTATTTTCATCATAGTATCAACATCAATGTTAAAATTATTGTCACTATTATTAGAATTATTATTTTGAAAGCTATTTAAAATTTCCCCCAATTTATTAGCATCAAAGCTACTTGCATTAGAGTTAATATTGCTATTATTTATATGTTCATTAGAATAATTATTATTTACTTGTGATTTTCCAGAATAAGTACTTGAATATTTATTGTAATCAGGTTTATTATTATTGTATTTACCATTAGAATTATTATTACTATTAAAATTGTTATAGTTATTATTAGAATTTTGCTTCTGATTACGGATGTTAGAATTCTCATTATTATTATTAGTGTTATAATTATATCTATTAGCATTACTACTATTATTCATATTACTATTTCCACTATTAAAATTATAGTTATTGTTATTCGAACTATGATTGTTTCCAGTATTATTAAAACTGCTATTATTGCTATTATTCTGCATATTAGAAACAATAGACTTAAGCTCATCAGGAATTTGATTATTTTGTATCATCTCCTGAGCTTTTTTTATCATACTAGAAATATCATTATCGTTCATATAAGCCTCCTAAAAACAAATATTACAAATACTTTATCTTACGCATATACAATATACAGCTATAATATTATATTCACTTAATTGGAGATTGTTACACTTTTGTAAAGAAAATTTAATAAAAAAACCTGAAATATGCCTTCCGTATGTAAGTAAAGAGCCAAATTTCTAAATAAAAATAATAGCTATTGCTTATATAATAATAAAAAGTTAATATAAATAAGAATAAAAATAATAAATATAAAGCAAAAAATGACAAAAATATCCTAAAATGCCTTGAAAAAAGGCTTAAGACATAGTATAATAGTTATGTTAATTGGGAAAACAGGAGGTTATTATGCAAAAATTATGTAACAAAATAATAGCGACGATGCTATTAGTAATTCTATTTGTAATTAACAGCTTTGCAACAATTGTATGTGGAGCAGAGTTAATTGAACAAAATATTTTAACATCTGAAGAAAATGTTACTTTTAATGCAACAATAGGAAATGCAAATTCTAATGGATATGAATATTCTGCAGATATCGATAGTACAGATACAGTACTTAATTTATCTATTGATGTAAAAAATACAGGGTATTTAAAAGATATATTTATAGAATTAGAAAATAGTAATTACAAGTTAGATACTACTAAAGTAAAAAGTGAACAAATAAAAAGTATATCAGATAGTTCGATAGAATTAAATCAAATAAACGTAGGAAAAAACTTTAATTTATCTATACCAATATATTTAGAAAAAGGTGATAAAGTAGAAAAAGATATATTAAATAGAGAAAGCAAGGTTAAATTAAAAGCTACATACGTTAATAAAGATAATAGAGAAAAGAGAATACAAAAAGAAATAAAGGATCATCTTACATGGAATGTAGAATCCACATTATTAAATGGTAGTGTAAATCAAAATGTAATTAGATATTTAAATTATAATGAAAAGACAGTAATTAGTCTTTTATTAACTGATGTTTTACAAGATTATAAATTACCAGTAAATTCAAAGGAAATATTAGTATCAGTACCAGAACTAAAAAATAAAAAGCCATCAAAAGTAATAGTTACAGCAATAGATACTGCTAATACTAATGGTATAACAAATGGTACACAATTTAATAAAAATAACTTTAACTATGATGAAGAAAAAGGGATAATAAAAATAAATGTAGAAAATGCACCAGATGAAGAAAATAAAATTGCATGGAATAAAAACTTAGAAGATAAATTCATAATAACCTATATATATGATATAAATACAAATGAAGAAGCAGTAAATATAAATACAAAGGCAGTATCAACAATAACAACAATTAATGGATCAGAAGTTACATCTGAAACAGAAAATGTAGAATATAACTTAGATTCAAAAATAGGAGATATTGCAGAAGCAGAAATAAATAGTAATGTACAAACTTTAAATAAAGGATATATGTACACAAATCTTAATAAAGCAGAAAATAAATTAGAAACAGAATATAGTTTAGGTTATAAACTAAATATCGGATTAGCAGAAGCATTAGAAAAAGTAACACTTACAGAAGTAGGTAGTTACTTTGATGACAAAGATGCAGAAAATAATATATATACTAAAAAGGTAAGTATATCTAAAGAAGAGTTAATAAAAATCTTTGGGGAAAATGGATTCATTAATGTTATAAATCATAATGAAATAATTGGAACTCTTAATAAAGATACATTAGAATTAGAAACAAATTCTACTAAATTAGTATTTGAAACAAGTAAACCTCAAACAGAAGGGCAAATAACAATAAATGTAATTAAATCAATAAAAGGAGATGCAAATTACTCTAAAGAAAATATAGTATCATTCAAAACACTAAATACAAAAATTAAAATAAACAAAGAAACAGAAAATACAATAACATTAGAAGAACCAACATCAAAAGCTACTATAGAAATAAGCAATACTAATTTATCAACAGTTGTTAAAAATGAAGATGTAATAATTACAGCGACATTAGAGAAAGACGATATAACAGATAATTTATATAAAGATCCAGAAGTATATATACAACTTCCAGAAGAAATAAAAGAAATAAATGTTAAAGATGCACAGTTATTATATGAAGATGAATTAGTAAGTGAATCTTCAGTAGTAGATGGGAACCTAATTAAACTATCACTAAAAGGAACTCAAACAGATTATAGTAGTAAGGCTACATCAAATGGATCAGTTATAAGACTTGTTACAGATTTAACATTAGATAATTTAGCACCTAGCAAAACAAGTAATGTATTATTAGGTTATAAAAATCAAAATGATATAGAAGATAATAATGTAAAAGTACGATCAGCAGAAGTAAATATAGTAGCTCCAACAGGATTTGTAACAACAAACGCAATGAATGGATATAATGGAGAAGAAACAGTTACATCTCAAGAAGGAAATGAAAAAATAGGAAAATTACCAGTACTTTCAAATGAAAAACAAGCAACTATATCAGGAACAATAGTTAATAACTTAGCAGAAAATGCAGAAGGATTTGCAATATTAGGAAGAATACCATTTAAAGGAAATAAACAAGTTGATGGTAGTATAGATTTGGGATCTACATTCGATACACAACTATCTAGTGCAGTTAATGTAGAGGGAATAGAGTCAGATGTATATTATTCAGAAAATCCAAATGCTACAATAGATTTAGAAAATGAGCAAAATGGATGGCATACATCATATACACAAAATGATAAATCATATTTAATAGTAGCAAAAGAAACAGTAGAAAGTGCTACTGCAATTAAATTTAATTATAATGTTACAATTCCAGCAAGAGTTGATTACTCAAACGTAGTTAAATCATCATATGGAGTATATTACAATAATAATAGTGAAGAAGGAAATGCAAAAAATGTTGTATTAGCAACTCCAGTTGGAGTAAAAACAGATTCTACTTCACAAATGGACATATCAATAACAGCAGAGGATTTATTTACAGGAAATAAAATTGAAGATAAAGGAAACATTAAAGAAGGTGGTTATATAACATGTAATGTTACTATAAAAAATACAAGTACTGAGGATGCAGTTAATAGTAAATTACATATAGATTTACCTAATGAAATGTCAATATTAAATATTATAGAATCAGAATATCCAATGTTTTATAAGGAATATGAATCATCAAATGTAAGGACATATGAAAAAGAATTAGGTACAATAAAAGCAGGAGAAACAAAAACAGAAACATTAAAATTAGTAGTTAGTGGAAATTTATTTGAAGATAATAATGAACAAGTATTAAGAGCATCAGTAACAGCAGGAAACATGACTAATGAACAAGTTAAAATATTTACTACAAACTTACAAAAAGGATATGTTACAGGTATTTTAAAAAGTACATATGAAGATAGAAATGTAAATGTAGGACAAGAAATAAACTATGCATTAACAATACAAAATATTAATTTAGATGAAAAAAATAACATAGTGGCAAAAATAATATTACCGGGGGAAGTAGAATACATAGAAACAGTAGCAGACACAGCATCAGGTCAAGAAACAGTAAAGTATCAAGGTCAATATGATAATAGAAATAATACAGTAACATTTAACATAGAGAAATTAGAAGCACAAGATTGGACTTCTGTATTTATAAAAACTAAAGTAAAAAAATCATCAAATAATGCAATAAAAGCTAGAGCAGAAATAACATGTAAAGAAACACAAGATGTATTTAATACAAATCAAACAGCTATATATTGTGGTAATGCAGATGTTAAAGCAAAATTATCAAGTAATATAGAAGGCAACATGTTAGATACAGATACATTAGAATATTATATAGAATTAACAAACTCAAGTGATATACCAGCAATAGTAAAAATAGTAGATATAATACCAAATGAACTTGCAACTAAATCATACAAATTAGAAATAGCAGGAACTACAACAATAAGTGAAGATGAATATTTTTCATCAGAAGTATCACAACTAATAGAGTTGGGAGCAAAACAAACTGCAAGATTAACAATAGTTACAAAGCCTCACACAATGCCTAGCACAGAAACAAAGAAAGTTACAAATACACCAAAAGCATATTTGCTAGACGAAAACTATAACCAAATCGAAGAGATCAAAATTAATACACTAACACATACTGTAGAAGGAACGAATAATGCAGACAATCAAAGTGGATTATATAGAATTAGTGGTACAGTATGGATAGATGCTAACAAAGATGGTAAAAAAGAAGAAAGTGAACAAAGGCTATCTAATATAAAACTTACACTATATGATAAATCTGGAAATATAGTAAAAGATGCAGATGGAAAAGAACGTATAATATATACTGACGATAAAGGAAGATATAACTTTATTAACTTATACTCTGGAAATTATATAGTAGTTGCAGAATATGATACAAAAAATTATATAGCTACAACATATAAAGCAAATAATTTATTAGATTCAGAAAATTCAGACTTCTTTGATGCTAAATTAGGAGAGCTAGATGTTGCAGCAACAGATATAATAGAAATAACAACAGCAAATGTATATAATATGGACTTAGGACTAAAAGAAAAAGAAAAATTTGATTTAAGACTAGATAAACTAGTAGGAAAAGTAACAGTAACAAATACACAAATGGATTCAAGAGTATATGAATTTAACAAACAATTTGTACAAGTACCATTGTATAATACATATATTGAATATTCTACAGTATTAATAGAATATACAATAAATGTTAGAAATAATGGTAGAGTAGCAGGATATGCAAAAGAAATTGTGGATTATATACCAGAAGGAATGGCATTTAGTTCAGACTTAAATAGTAATTGGTATTTAGGAAAAGATGGAAATGCATATACAACAGCACTTGCAAACACATTAATTGAACCAGGAGAAACAAAAACAGTAACATTAGTACTTACAAGAAAAATGACAGGAGAAAATGTTGGATTAGTACATAATGTTGCAGAAATAACAAAAGATTATAATGAATATGGATTAAAAGATGGTAACTCAACACCAGGAAATAAACAAGATGGAGAAGACGATATGTCTTATGCAGATACACTACTAAGCATGAGTACAGGTAAAGAAGTAGCATCATTTATAGGAATAACAATAGGTGTTTTGGCGATAGTAGCATTAGCAGTATACTTAATAAAAAAATATATAATAACAAAAATATAGAGAAAGGAGGAAACAATGGACAAATTAAAGAGTAAGCATATTACTATAAAAATATTATTTAGTATAGTAATAATATTAGCACTAATGATAATGAACCAAAATGTACAAGCAGCTCCAAATAGTTTTCTAATTGGTTCTTTGGATTCTTTAGGTGGAGATGGTATTGCTCCTGGACCTGAACCATTTAAATTTGGTAACTACTGGTGTATAGACCACAGTTTACCATTAGTTAGAAGATTAAATGGTAGTATAGCAGTATTTAGAAACAGAAAAAATGCAGAAGACTATTACAATCAACAAATAAATTATCATAGAACTAATACTTTAAAAACAGAACAAAGTATTGTAGCTGCATATTATGCATATGGCAAAAATGGAGGTACTCAATGGGATTTCCAAAGAGTAGTATGGTCATCAGGACAATGGGCAGGTAAAAATGGATATGTAAATAACTTAAATAAATATATAGGAACTCATCAATCATCTACAGCAAATTCTAGTAAAGTTGTAGCAAGAGGAGAAGATTGGGCAAACTTTTATTATAACTATTTAAAGGAAACAGGAAATGACAAAGTAAATATAAAAGTAACTCCAACAGATGAAAAAGATATAAGAGTATGTGTGAATCAACCAGATAGAACATTTATTCAAGGACCATATCAAATAGATTTAACAGATAGCTCTGGCAAAGTTATGAATAATAACTCTACACAATATGCTAGTTATACAAATATAGGAACATTAGTATATAACGAAATACTTGGTAAAAATGAGGGTGAAGATATATTCCAATTCTGTAAAGTAAAAACTGCTACTACAACAGTAAAATATACAGATGGTTCTAGTGAACAAAAAGGTATAAAAACACCTTCAACAGATGGACCAGTTATATTCTTAGACGAAAGTGGTAATGAGATACCATTTCCTGAGTTTGGAAAGAAATTTTACTTAAAAGTTCCAATGGGGTCTGAAACAAAAGCAGTACAAACTATAGAGTTCGACTTTAACTTAGATTATATGACCAATATATCAGGAACCACAACTCAATATGACGCATATACAATAATGTTTGAAATAAATAATGAAAATTTAGAAAAGTGGTCAGATTCAGAATTAAAATTTGGACTTATTAGCCGTGGATCATCTTGGCTACTAAATGAAAGTATGACTCAGGCAGGAGTAAATAATGTATACGATTTACAGAACTATATCTGTAGAAAAATAGTAGAAAATGCTAGAAAAGATAATGTTAAATCTTCAGATGATTTAGAGCTAGTAGATGTACAACTTGATGCCTATATTCGTTATGCAAGTGGAAATGGAAATGGAGCATGGGGATATCTACTTTTACAAGATAGAATGGAAAATGGACTAAATAAATTAAGAGATGAACTTATTACACAATATACATCACAAAATAAAAATATATCAAGATATGAAGTAGTAGTTGGACATACTCCTACATGGACAGATGAATTTGGAGTAGAACATGGTGGACATGAAATTAAAGAGGATAGATACTCATATAGTGTAAGTAACCCAAATACAGGTCAAACTGCTAGTGGTAGTGATTATAGAAGTAGAGGAGATGCATCTGAAGCTGCAAGATCAGTGCAAGAAGGATGGGCAAATGAGTGGTATAATAGAATAATAAGAGATAAAAATTTATGCCGTTGGAATTATTTCTGGCACAACGAAAACCCAGTAATAAAAGAATCAACTGCTGGAAGAGATTTAATACAATTAACTGCTGTATTTGAACTAGAAATGGTGTCAGAAGAAGATGGACCTATAACACGTGATGGAACATCATTCCACTTAATAGGTACAGACTGTACAGTAGAAATTGGTGGTAAAGTATGGGAAGACATAAAAGCTACAAAAGAAAGCAAAGTAAATGGTAAATTAGGTAGCGAAGACAAAATGTATGGTGGTATACAAGTAGACTTACTATTTAATGGTAGAGTTGTAGCCTCAACATCTACAGATAGTAATGGACGTTATCACTTCTATAAACTAAATTCACTTGAAAAATATGAAGTAAGATTTACATTTAATGGACAAATGTATCAACAAACATACTACAAAGACGATTTAAGTGGTGGATATTCAAACGCTAAAGAGGATAGTAGATCATCATTTAATGACAGATTTGATAAAATAGACTCATCACCAAATAACTACTATTTAAATGGATGGCATACAGCATATGGTACAAATGTAAAACTACGAAAAGATAATGGGGACTATATAGATAATGGAACAGATTCAGAAGGAAACACAATAGCACTTATGTATATAGATGCATGGAATCAATTCCAAAGATTTGCAACAAGAGGAAGTACTCATGAATCAAACCATGTAGAATTATATAGAAATGTAAATGAAAATGCATATGGTAATGCATATAATGCATTAGATACATGGATGGCAAATAAAGGAGTAGGTTCAACAGATAGAGCAGGAGTTATACAATTTATAAAAGATTGTATGACAACAGCAACAACAAGAAAATATCCAGTGTATGATTACTTTGTAATTGAAGATATAACTAATCCAAGTGGACAATCAGGATCAGTATATCATGCAGGTAGAAGTTGGAACTACTTATATACTTCAGCATCAGATCAAAGTAGAAATGTAGATTTTGGTATAATGATAAGAGATACAGCAGACTTGGCATTACAAAAAGACGTATATAAAACTATGTTAAGAGTAAATGGTAAAACTCAAACATACATGTATAATAAAAAGGATGAAAATGTAGATAATGATGGAACATGGAACTTAGAAATAAGACAAAGTGATTATCTATATAATGGAGTTTACACATATAATAGAGAGATACGTAAATCAGAATACTTATACGATGGTAGCATATATACAGCTGAAAATGGTGGAACAAGTGCTAAAGATTTACAAGTATATGTAACATATAGAATAGTAATAAGAAACCAATCACAAACATATGCAACAACAATAAATGAAATAGTTGATTACTATGATATAAATGAATATACATTTGATGGTTCATTAAATGGAAATTCATATACACCACATACATATAGGGATTATGATAGCAATGGAAATATAACAAGAGAATATATAAACTCTTATGTTGGAGATAGGCAAGGCAATAAAATAAAAGACCTTACAATTACAAGAAACTCTACTTTAGGTAATGAAGTAGGAGATACAAACTTAGGAAATGGATATACACCAATATACTTATCTGGAATAACAAAACCAGATGGAGACGATAGATTATCAACAGGTGAATTAGCATATGTATACTTAACATTTAAAGTAAACACACATACTGATGAAAATGGTATGCCAGGACGTGTTCAAATGGATGTTGATACAAATACTGGAGACTTAAAAGGTGTAGGAAAACGTAATTTAGCAGAAATATATGGATATTCAACATATTATAAACAGGGAATAACAGTTCCAGGTAGCTTAGGAAATGATGTAGATGTAAGTGGGCAAAAAGCTGGTTCAATAGACTTAGACTCATCACCAGGAAACTTAGTATCTAAAGACTTAAGAGAAAATGGAGATCTAATTATTGAACAAGATCCACGAAATCCAAATAAACAAAATCCTATTACAACAAGAGCAGAGGATGATTCGGATAAGGCACCAAATATTAAGTTAGTATTCCCAGAAAACGACAACTTAGAAAGAGTAGTAACTGGATATGTATACGAAGATGAAAGAAATACACCATCGGACATGGCAACAGTAGGAAATGGTATATATGATGATGGAGAAACAAAAATCAATGGTGTAACAGTACAATTAGTAGAATTAGTTCAAGCAGTAGATACGGATGGTGTTCCAACAGGATCATATTTAGGGGAATACGTATGGAATGCTAAAAAATGGGATGGATCTAAATGGGTAGATTCTAATAGTTCAAATACATCAGGAAGTATAAGATACTATAGTGGACAAAAAGAAGTGGTATCTCCAATAATATGTGGACCAGGTGCAACAGCTATACCAGGTTATGAAATAACTGAAGATGGTAGATATGCATTCAAATCACTACCAACAGGAGACCTATTCGTAAGATTTATTTATGGTGATACAACACAAACTACTTTGACAAAAGTAGATGGAGAAGGAGCAGCAGTTGCAAACCTTCTAAGTACAAATGCAGTAGATAATCAATCAGGCTATATATCTAACTCAGGATTAAATGCAAAATCATATAATGGTCAAGATTATAAATCAACAGCATATCAACGTAACTTAACTGATGGAACAAGTGTAAATCAATCAGCAGGAACACATAATGGTATTGATGGATATATAAGATATGATGAACAAAACTACAATATACAAGGACAAGGTTTATATGGACCAAGTATAGTAAATACAACAGATGGAAAAGACAAAAAAGTAATGTACTATTATAACATTGGAGAAAGTTCAGTATATAGTGGAATATCTGATGCAAAAGATGTAGCAAACATTAGAGAAAACGAAAAATCTTACTCAAGAGGTATAGCTAATGTTGATGGAGAAGAACATCAAACATTAACCAATAGAAGAGGAGAAGTATTAACATCAGGTATTAAAGTATCAAGTGCAAATAATACTACAGAACAAGTAACATTATTAAAAGAATTAATGACTAATACAGCTATGGTTGCCCAAACTGGTATAATAAATACTGAAGTAGAATACAATACAACACAAACTAATAACCAAGGAGACAAAAATGTTATAGGATATGTAATAGATGATGTTGACTTAGGATTAGAAGAAAGACCAGTATCACAATTAGAATTAAATAAAGAAGTAACAAACCTAAAAATAACACTAGCAAATGGCTCAGTAATGTTTGATACATCTAAATCAGTAACTAACTTATCATTTGCTAAACATGATGGACACAAACCAGATTATCAAAAATTTGGATCAAATGCGTATAGACTAATTGGTATTATATTAGGAAACAATACAGTAAATACACCAGAATTAATTACAACATATATAGACGAAGAATTAATGTATGGTGCAAGAATAGAATTACAATATAAGTTTAATGTTACTAATATAGGAGAGGTAGACTACTTAGATAAAACATTCTATTATACAGGAAAAACAACTAATACAGGTAAAGACAATATAGCAACAACATCAGCAGATAAAGTAATAGATTATATATCTAATAACCTACAATATATACCTACAAATGACATGAATAAAGATTGGTCAATAAGGACAGTACAAGATCTAACAAATAGAGGAAACACAAATGCTGAAGGTATCACAGATAATGATAGCACAAAACAAGATATAGTAAATGTAAAACATCTACAAACATTAGGAACATATAACACAATAGTTACAACAGATAAGATGGGCGCAAACCTATATCCTGAAAGAGTAGATAAAGACAATAGTGGTACATCTTCACAAATGGTATTATCTTCTACAATAGTTCCAGACACAGGTGATGATAGTATGGTATATAACAACTTAGTAGAAATTGTTCAAAGTTCAAATACACAAGGTAGAAGAATGAAATTCTCAACACCTGGTAACCAACAAATGGCAGATCAAAGCAAAGACCCAGGAACACCAGTAATAGAACATGAGCAATACACAAAATCAGATCTAGTTACACCTACTGAAATAGATGCAGATAGTAGCCAAAAAGTACTATTATTACCACCAACAGGTGCAAATAAAAACTATACTTTATGGATAGTAATAGGAATAACAGCTTTAGTATTAATCGGTGGAAGTGTAATAACAATAAAAAAATTCTTAAAGAAATAATAAACTTAAATAAATAACAACACATGTAGGGGCGATTACCAATCGCCTCTATAATAAATTTTATTAATAAATAAAACAACACATGTAGGAGCGATTATTAATCACCCAATAAATAAGTTTAACTTTTTTAATTTTAGTAAATTTATCCAATTGTAAAAAAATTAAAAAAGTACTTGACATATTAAAAAATGCATGCTAAAATGAGTGCATAGTAAATCCTATGATATATAGTATTTACTCAAGGTTTCAAGCTTTTTCATTTGGGGGTCCTTCGGGACCTTCTTTTTATATTTATGAAAGTTTGGGGAACTTTCATAAATATAAATCAATATACACCAATTTTATTATATAAAATTTGGCATGCAAACA